>VOFI01001412.1_pt1 | contig 215569 bp, 274 predicted proteins | sample 5384131 | NCBI WGS metagenome assembly VOFI01 (sample SAMN12384728, study PRJNA508395) | human gut metagenome | isolation source: healthy gut H | host: Homo sapiens | reverse complement strand
TTTTTCGACCGCTCCCCGATCTCAATGCGCTGGATGAACAACCGTAGCAGCTGGGGCGTCAGTTCATCGATGGCGGTGTACTGTTTGGCCTTCTCGATGAAGGCGTCCACATTGGCGACCGAGGCTTTCAGCCGTTCCAAATGTTCCTCCTTTGCGGGGATGGCCGACTCCAACTCTTTCTGCTCCGCATTATAGTCGGAGGAGAGCATCCGGAACTGCTCGTTGGTCACACGCCCCAGCACGTTGTCCTCGTAGAGCCGTTTGAACAGGGCGCTCAGTTCTCCGTTCCTGCGGTGCATGGCGTCCAGCTCCTTCTGCACACGGTTGATCTCCCGCCGCAACTCCATTGTGTTCTTCTGGTTGATGTACTCCGCAAACTGCCTCTCCTTCATCCGGGCGAAGTGAGTTACCCTGCGCAGGTCATCCAGCACGATCTGTTTCAGGTCGGCCTCCCGGATCTGGTGGGGGGTGCAAGCATCCTTTCCTCTCTTACCGTAGGTAGAGCACCGGAAGTAGTACTGATCCTCCCGCATCTTCTCCGTCCGGCAGAGCACCAGGTACTGTCCGCAGTCGGAGCAGTAGACCAGACCAGAGAATAGATTCGGCTCCTCCATGTGCTTGGGCGGGCGGCGCTTGTGTGCCCGTACATCCCGCACGATGTCCCACAGCTCTTGAGATATCAACGGCGCGTGGGTATTCTTCACCAGGATCTGCTCGCTCTCCGGCCTGCGGATCTGCTTTTTGTTCTTGTAGGAGAGCGTTGTTCGCTGCAGGGAAAGCGTGTGGCCAAGGTAGACGATGTTCTCCAGGATATTTGCCACTGTCTTGCCGCACCAGCTATACGGGCGGGTCGTGTCCAGGTGGTTGCAGGCTTTCCCGGTAGCCTGGTAGTACTGGTTGGTCGGGTTCATGATCTGCTCCTTGGTCAGGATTCTGGCGATCTGGTTGGGCCCTTTCCCAGCGGCGCACAGCTCGAAGATCCGGCATACCACAGGGGCAGTCGCCTCGTCCGGTATGATTTCTTTGGAATCCTTATCCTTCTTCTTGTAGCCGTAGGGAGGCTTTGAGCCAGAACGCTCGCCGCGCTCCGCCTGCATCTTCTTGATGGCCCGCACCTTTTTGCTGGTGTCCTTGGCGTGGAGCTCGTTGGCCCAGTTGCGGATGGGGTTGAAGTCGTTGCTGCTCTCCACCAGGGAATCCACGCTGTCGTTGACCGCGATGAACCGGACACCCTTCTCCGGGAAGTAGAGTTCCGTCAGCTGTCCCACCTGCAGGTACTCCCGTCCCAACCGGCTGAGATCCTTGACGATCAGGGTCTCCACCTCACCGTCCTCGATCATCTCCACGATTTTCTTCCACGCGGGCCGGTCGAAGTTGGTCCCGGAGTATCCGTCGTCAGACAGGAATAGGGTGTTCTCAAATCCATTGTCTGCCGCGTACTTCTCCAGAAACAGCTTTTGGTTGTGGATGGAGTTGGACTCCCCCTGCCGCTCGTCCTCCTGACTGAGCCGGCCATAGAGGATATTATATTTTGGGCTTGCCATATTTTGTAACCTCCTTTTCCTGGGGCAAGCCGGTATGGGGCAGCAACAGTATACCCCGCCGGCTCCCCCAAGTCTACTGAAACATCAGGCGCTGTGGCCCTTTTCGGAAAACTCCGCGTCGATGAGGGAGAGCATCTTGTCCGTGGGCGTTGCTATGGCTTGGTTGGGAAATACAGAGGTCACATGAAACACCTTTCCACGGATGAGCATCTCCCGCCGGCACTCCATATTCTGCTCCTGCTGGTGATACTCTGTGTCACGAAATATCGTCATGACCTCCCCATCGCTCTGCTCCCGCAGTACGGCCATTTCTCACCGTGCTGATGTGTGGTGGTGGCGTCCCTTACGGGATCAGCGTCCGCACCGCGCTCCAGAGTGCGGCCAAGCCGGACCAAATCGTCCGCAAGACCACCATTCCCACCAGCGTGCCCAGCAAAATCAGGGCCAGCCAGATCAGCACGGACAGTGCCGTCTCCAAACTGGGCGGAGAAACAGAAAGCTCTCTCTTTTTCCCAGCCTGTTTCAGCTCCGCCCTCATTTGGGCCACATCCCCCGCCAGCGCCTCCAGTTGGGCCTGGGTGGGGAGCTGCCCCACCTGTCGGCCCAACGCCCGAAGCAGGGCCTCCTGTGGGCCGACGCTGGCCTCCAGGCGCTCCAGCCGGCCGCTGTTGGTGCTCTCCAGCCGGTACAGGGCCGTGAGTGCCGCCAGCAGATTCTCCCTGTCCTGCCTCGCGGGTTCGGCTGGAGGCTTGGGCGGTACCTGAGACTGGGATCGGTTTAGCTGTTTCAATTCCTCCAGAGATAATTTCCGCCCGGATTTGGAATTCACGTCCCATGACCTCCTTGGTGTATTTTTCTTCGTGGAGCCGGTCATCCCGGCACTTCATTCCGTTGGGTGTTGTGTAGGTAATGTTCTTCCGGCTGTCTGTCCACCGCACCTGGTACCCCTCACTCTCCATCAGAGAAATAAATTCATCTTTGGTTTCGGCGTACTTCATGCACTGGTCGATGGTGTCCATCAGTCGGAACTTCCAACTCTCGCCCTTGGCGGCGGAGCGGTATTCCCGGCTGCTCATGCGTTTTTGTTTCATCTGCTTTTGAGGTGGCGGCAGGATCTCCAGACCGTGGGCGGCACAGATCTCATCGCTGGCCAGCCGATGGGCCTGGAGGTCGGCGGCGCTCTGGTGGAGCTTCCTGCCGTCCTGGAAGCTGACGCTGTTGACGATCAGGTGGCTGTGCAGATGGTCGGTGTCGATGTGGGTAGCCACCAGCACTTCGAAGTTGGGAAACTCCCGCTGGACCAGCTCCAGAGCAATGGCGTGGGCCTCCTGGGGCGTCAGGTCATCTGTTTCCGCGAAGGACTGGACGAAGTGGTAGTACTGCCGCCCGTCCGTTTTCCGATACCGCTCCTTGGTGAGCCGCATCTCGGAGAGAGCGGACTGAGCGGTGCAGTTCCAGCCGGACACCAGCCGCTGTCTTTCCCACAGCGTCTTTTCGTCCTGCTGGGTGTACCGCAGCACTCCGCCCAGCGCGCCCCGGCCTCCGCCCCGGTTCTTGACGGCGGTGAAAGTAGCCATCTCGTCGACACCTCCTCCATATCATTCGCTTCCAGCCTTATCGGCTGAAAGCTCACTCATTCCGGGGTGTCTCCTCTCCCCACACGACCCGCTTTGCTGGGCTCGTGCGGGGGCCCCATTGCTTACCTCCCGCAGGAGCTGGTAGAGCTGTTCGCTGACTTGGGCGTAGCCCTCCGCCAGCCTGTCCCCGTATACTACGGTGATCTTCTCCATGTTGGCCAGGGTGGTGAGCTGGTTCAGGTTTCGCCCCTGGGCTTTCAGTTCGGACAGCACCTGATCCAGACCGTCCACCTGGACGATCTTCTTGCCCAGCCCACAGAGGCACAGGTAGTCGGTGACGGTCAGGTTCACCTCCCGCGCCTTGGCCCGGATGCGCTCTTTGACCTGCGGCGTCACGCGCAGGGTGATAATCTCCGTTTTCTTTTCTCTCTGCATTAAGACTCCTTCCTCGATAGCTCCCCGTGAAAACTGGGGTTCGGGGCAGCGTCCCGGAACTGTGGCCGGCGTATAGCCGGACGCGATGCTTGCCCTCCCGAAAGGGAGGAATCTCCGTTATCGGTACCCACTCAGCGTCTTACCGGAACAGCTCCAGAAACTCGTCTACGGAGCTGACCGCTCCAGCCTGTTTCCAGTAGTGGTAGCGGAGCAGATCGCAGAGCGTGCGGAAATTTACTTCCGCCTGTTCCAGCAGGTTGTCCATTGCAAGGGCCTGCTGAAAAGCAGTCAAATCCGTCGGCTGTTCCGGGTGTTGGATGAAGGATCTCACTGTTTCCGTTGGAGGAATCTCCCCGTCATCCATAGACTGTTTCATCGTATCCATGACGGAGCGCATGGTTTCCGTCGTGCAGCGATCCGCCAGGGTATCCAAAAGCAATTTCAGATCTTTCTCCAACAGGTTCATTTGTTCGCTCTCCTCTCGTTGGAACTAACTGCATGGCTCCGTGACAGCTGTGACGGTTGTGACAACAAATCCGGCACTGGCTCCGTATCGTTTTTCCCGTCACTGCCGTCATTGCTGTCACAGGCACGTGTCAACGCCAGCTCGCGTCGGTCACGAGTCCGCCTGCTCTGGAGGGTGATTCCCATGCGGGACAGCTCCTCTTGGCGGCGGAGCAGGTACTTCATCAGCACATTGGGACGCATTTTTTCTCTGCAATAGGGCTCCAGCGCCTCTGCCAGCTCTGTGGCGGTGCCGGTAAATTCCCGGCGCTCCGCGAGGAAAGCAGAGAGAGAAGCCAGGATTTTGTCCTGTTCTTCTTCTGTGGAGATACCAGCTTCCATACATGGGCGTCTTGGTCGAACTCCAGGACCAGCTCTTGGTACTCGATGTCCCGCCCGGTGCAGTAGAGGGTGGCGGCGCTGCCGCTCCTTTTTCCTTTCTTCAGCACCAGGTTGGTGTCCGTGGCGCCGCTGATGCCGGTGGTACCGGAGATCATGTTCATGGGGTCTTCATCGTTTAGTTTCCGCAGGTGGTGGATCAGCAGAATGGCGATGCGGTTCCGGTCTGCCAATTCCTTTAGTACACCCAGATCCCGGTAGTCGCTGGCGTAGGGATTTGCCTCGTTTCCCACAGCCCGGATGCGCTGGAGAGTGTCAATGACCACCAGCGCAGTATCTGGGTGTGCGCCAAGAAATCCCTCGATCTGCTCCTCCAGCCCGCTGTGCAGTTTCTCAGACACGGTGGCAAAGCACAAGTCTGCTGGGGCGTTGTCTGTGATGTCCAGCAGGCGGTTTTGGATGCGGGAATAGCTGTCTTCCAGGCAGAGGTAGAGGACGCCGCCCCGGAGAGTGGGGGAAATTCCAGACCGGCTCTCCTTTGGCAACACACAGGCAGAGCCACAGAGCCAGCCAGGATTTTCCCACCTTCGGCGCTCCAGCCAGGATATGCAGGCCATGGGGAAGCAGTTTGTCTACGACAAAGCGGATGGGCGGCAGGACGGTGCTTATCAGAGTTTCGCCGTCCAGATAGGTCAACGGGGTTGGATTCATGTTCGCCCTTCTTTCTTTTCTGAGTTTGTTTTAGGACAATCCCAACTGCGGCCATCAGCTGGTTTTCCGATTCGGAACCTTTGTCCTTCACCCATTAGGACACTCAGAAGCAATTTGTAAACCAGAAAATAGAAAATCTTTGGAAAAAATTTTGCTCCCATCCAGTATGGACGAGAGCGGAGCTTATGAATAGCAAGCCCAGAGACAGAAAAAAGCTGGGGAGCCCTGTCATGTGACAGAGCTCCTCAGCTTTTCGTGGAGCCTTCTCAGCCGCTTTGATACCGCCATTTTCGAGATGCCGCAGAGCCTCCCGATCTCCTCCATGGTCAGCTCCTGACCATAGCGCAGGGCGATCAGGTTTTGCTCCTGGGCGTCCAATTTTTGGACAGCCTTTCGCAGAGTTTCAAGCTGGAGGGCCTGGATCGCAGTTTCTTCCACGGGAGGATCGGTGTTTCCAAGGCAGGACAGCACCGTTTCAAACTCACTTCTACTCAGATGCCTCTCGTCCCGCTTGTCCTGCGCCTGCTCCCGTTTCCGCTCCTGATCCAGAAATTCTGCAACCTCCTTTGGCACCGATACTGGCTCACCATTGTAGAGAACAACGACAGAGTCGTTCATTCGTGTCCTTTCCGCTCTCTACGGAAAGGTACACACCCACGCTGCCGGTACAGCGCCAAATACTGAAGACCTTCATGGATGTTCCCTTCGTTCAGGGTGGTTTTGGTGCCCTACGAGGCCCATGAATGCCTGAGGTTCACAGGGGTGTGAACCTCACCGGAAAGCTGCGAGTTTCGGCTTTCGCCTGTGTCCAGTATAGAACAAAAGTTCTTTTTGTCAATAAGAATACGAATACGATGGAATCTACAATGTAAATGGGCAAATTGGCTTTGTGCCCTGAATGAAATTCTCCTATAGGGTGGTAAAAATATAAAGGCAGAATAGAAAAAGATGATTCAATACTCGTGTGGTCCTTGACAATACATATAAGTTAGCATATACTAACTATTGCTCTTAATTAGCAGAAAGAAAACTTGTCCCGGCAGACAAAGAACAGGAGGGAGTTGGAATGAAACTGGCAGTAGCTTGGGGGCTGCTCGTCCCGCTTCTCGGCACCTCCCTGGGCGCCGCCTGCGTCTTTTTTCTGAAGAAGGGCCTGGGGGACCGGGTGCAGCGGGGGCTCACCGGCTTTGCCTCTGGCGTTATGGTGGCTGCATCCATCTGGAGCCTGCTGATCCCCGCCATGGAGCAGTCCGCTGGGGCGGGCGTCTGGGTCTTTCTGCCAGCGGTCATTGGCTTTTGGGCTGGTATCCTCTTTCTGCTGGGTCTGGATCATCTGATCCCCCACCTCCACCAGCGAAGCCAGCAGGCGGAGGGCCCCCGCACCCAACTGCAACGCTCCACCATGATGGTGCTGGCGGTCACCCTCCACAACATCCCCGAGGGGATGGCGGTGGGGGTGGTCTACGCGGGTTTCCTGGCGGGAGAAGGCCAGATCACGATGACAGCCGCGCTGGTCCTGTCCCTGGGCATCGCCATCCAGAACTTCCCCGAGGGGGCCATCATCTCCATGCCTCTGCGGGCGGAGGGGGTGGGCAAGGTCCGGGCCTTTGCGGGGGGTGTGCTCTCCGGTGCGGTGGAACCCCTGGGCGCCGGGCTGACCATCCTGGCCGCCGGGCTGGTGGTTCCAGCCTTGCCCTATCTGCTGAGTTTCGCCGCCGGCGCCATGCTTTATGTGGTGGTGGAGGAGCTGATCCCGGAGATGTCCCAGGGGGAGCACTCCAATGTGGGAACGCTGACCTTCGCCCTGGGCTTCACCCTGATGATGGCGCTGGACGTGGCACTGGGCTAAGCGAGACATCCAAAACGACCACTTTTTCATGCCTAATAGTTAGCGTGATCTAACCTTTTTGAATAGACAGGAGGAATAGACGATGTGGAAGTACACGGCCCAAGTAGACGGCATGATGTGCGGCATGTGCGAAAGCCATGTAAACGATGCGGTTCGGAAAGCATTTCCAGTGAAGAAAGTCACCTCCTCCCGGAGCAAAAAAGAGACCACGGTGATTGCAGAGACGGACCTGGACAAGGATGCCCTGCGTGCTGCCATTTCCGCCACCGGCTATGAGGTGGGGGAGATCCGGAAGGAGCCCTGGGAAAAGAAGGGACTGTTCAGCTGGTAAAGAGCCGGGATGCAGACAGATGGAAAGGGGGCAGAATATTGCTGGCGGAATTTCTGGCAGACCGTGGAGATTGGACCCAGGTGATGCCCGGCGCCCGAGCCTGTCTGTTCTCTCTGGAGAAGGGACCACACCTATTACCCCTCCAACTGGCTCCCTTGCACTTTGAGGCCCTGTTCTGCCTGGGGGGATCAGTGACCTTGACCCGGCGGAACGGAACCTTCCTGACCGCTGACGCCAGGAAGGTGTTGATTCTCACTGACCTCTCTGGGCTGACCAATGCCCGGGTGGACTCATCTCTGGCTGGCGTCCTGGTGGCGGTAGATGCCCGGGGTGCCCGAGAGAGCCTGGAAACTATCTGCAATCTGCTGGGCGGTCTGACCTTGGACACAAGCCGGGTGCGGCGATGGATGGCCAGCCGGGGTGGCTGCGCCGTGGAGGGTCCCACCAACTGGAGCCGGGCGGCTTTTGCCAACTTGGACCGTCTTCCCCAAAGCGAGCAGGCGCGCTGGTGCGTGTGGAAGTCGGTGGAACTGCTCTATCTGCTCTCCACCCAGGATGAACAGGAGACGTATACTATCCCGGGTTCGATGCCAAATCGGAATATTGTTCGGTCTCTGGCGGAGACCCGTCGGTACATGGAAGCGCATCTGGATGAGTCTCTCACCATCCCTGCCCTAAGCCGCCGGGCCTGTCTCTCCGCCACCACGTTTAAGGAGGCGTTCCGCCAACTGTATGGTCTGCCCGTTCACACTTGGCTGCGGCAGAGGCGGATGGAGCGGGCGGCAGAACTGCTGAACACGTCCGGATTAAATCTGGAAGGAGTGGCAAAAGCGGTGGGTTACAGCAGCGTCAGTCAATTTGCCGCCGCTTTCCGCCAACAATATGGAGTGACTCCGGGCCAATACCGAAAAAATGTCTGAATAGGCAGCTACTCGGCTGATTTGGCAATGCAGTTACACAGGGTGTCTGCTATAATACTTCAATACGCAAAGAGATATGTTTGTTTTCCAACAGGAGGAGATCTTGATGAAACAGCATCGCTTCTGGGCCTGGGGTGCCGTGATCTGCATGGTCATGGTGATGATCACAGGCTACAAACGCAAATAAGTACATAGCAGAAAGGAAGAAACCCCCATGATGAAACACTATGTCAGACTGGTCTGCTTCGTGGGCGGCGCCCTGTTTGGCTCCGCCGGCGTGAAGCTGCTCACCAGCAAGGACGCCAAGAAGGCCTATACCCACATTACCGCCGCTGGCCTGCGGATGAAGGACAGTGTAATGGAGACCGTTACCTCCGCCCAAGAGAACGCCGCCGACATCCTGGCCGCCGCCAAGGACATCAACGAGGCCCGGGCCGCCAAGGATGCCGAGGCCCAGGTGGATGGCCAGGAGGCCTGAAAAACTGCGGAAGGGAGCCGGTAAGCGGCTCCCTTTTTCCATGAGGAGAGATTTTTGATGAAAGCGACCATCGTACACGAGAGCCGAGGCCGGATGCGCCTGCGGCTGAGGCAGAAAAATATGTCCCTCCGCCAAGCAGACCTGCTGGAGACCTGGCTGAAGGCCCAGTCCTGGACCAAAGAGGCGGTCGTCCATGAGCGTACCTGCTGCGTCATTGTGACTTATGCGGGGGAGCGGGAAACCGTCCTCTCCGCTATCGGCGGCTTCACCTGGACCAAGGCAGAGGAGTCAGTTACCCTTCCCAGTCACAGTATCCGGGAACTGAACCGGGAATTTCAGGAGAAACTGGTGGGCAAGGTGCTGATGAAGGGGGCCGCCGCCCTGTTCCTGCCCGCTCCGCTGCGGGTTGCCCGGGTAATCTGGCATATGACGCCCTTTCTCCATAAGGGTTTTCGTTGCCTGAACCGAGGGAAAATCAAGGTGGAGCTGCTGGATGCCCTGTCCATCGGGATCTCTGTGGGCCGCCGGGACTTCGGCACTGCCGGTATGGTGATGTTCCTGCTGGAGATTGGGGAGCTGCTGGAGGACTGGACACGGAAGAAGTCCGTGGCCGACTTGGCGGAGAGCCGCCCAGGCGGACACCATCGTCTTTGACAAGACTGGCACTCTCACCCACGCTTGCCCCCGGGTGGCGAGAATCGTCCCTTTCAACGGGAAGGAAGAAGCGGAGATGCTCCGTCTGGCCGCGTGTCTGGAGGAACACTTCCCCCACTCCATGGCCAACGCCGTGGTGGAGGAGGCCCACCGCCGGGGGGCTCACCCACGAGGAGCGCCACGCCAGGGTGGAATATTTGGTGGCCCACGGCATCGCCAGTTCGGTGGATGGGGAGCAGGTGCGCATCGGCAGCGCCCACTTCATCTTTGAGGACGAAAAGGTGACCATCCCGGAGGGCGAACAGGCCAAGTTCGATGCCCTGCCCCCGGAGTATTCCCAACTCTATCTCGCAATCGAAGGAGTGCTTTCGGCCGTGATCTGTATCTCCGATCCCCTGCGGGAGGAGGCGAAGGACGTGCTTTCCGCCCTGCGGGGCTTGGGTGTGAAAAACGCCGTCATGCTCACCGGGGACAGCCCCCGCACCGCAGCCGCCATCGCGGCACAGCTGGGAGTGGACGATTTCCAGGCCGGAGTGCTTCCGGCGGACAAGGCGGACTATGTAGCCGCCCTCCGGCGGGAGGGTCACACTGTTCTCATGGTAGGGGACGGCATCAACGACTCCCCGGCCCTCTCCGAGGCGGACGCGGGCATCGCCATCAGCGACGGGGCGGCCATCGCCCGGGAGATCGCCGACATCACCATCGCCGCCGACAGCCTGTGGGAGCTGGTGCGGCTGCGGCAGCTGGCCATGGCCCTGATGCACCGCATCCAGAACAACTACCGCTTTGTTATCGGCTTCAATGGGGCGCTCATCGGCCTTGGTGTGGCAGGCATTCTGCCTCCAGCCACCTCCGCCATGCTCCACAATCTGTCCACCTTGGGGGTGAGCCTCCACAGCATGAGCGCCCTGCCGGTGGCCGGGCGAGAGACAAAGGTAGTGAAGGATCTGTAAAGTTCGGAAGATCCCCGCATGAGCTTATTTTAATCATCGACTGAATGGAGGGCTGAATATGAAGAAGGAAATATTCTATCTAATCGGTGCTTTGGTCGGCGCGTTGCTGGTGCTGCTGGCGGTGCCCTTGGGAGACAATTACGCCTGGGCGTATCTGTCGGCCAATGGCGGCGGAATGGATACCCAGAGCTTTGTGCTGCTCATGCAGAGCGCGGTAACGGGTTTTCAGATCCTGGGCGGTGTTCTTTTGGGCCTCTTCGGCGCGGCGTATCTTTTCCGGCGCAAACCGTAAGCGACGATTTTATTCTCGAATGCCCCGGCGTGCAGTGGTACGCCGGGGTATTTTCATCGTGCGCCGTGGGAAAATTTTCTTCCACCTCTTGACAAATGAGCCGGACAGCTATACTATAACATTGTTATATAACAGTGCTATAAGGAGGCTGTCACAATGGAAGAGACCACCGCCACCCTGGAGAAAATCCAGGAAGCTGCGCTGGCGGAGTTCCTGGACAAAGGGTTTCAGGGCGCCTCCCTGCGGCAGATCGTGAAAAATGCCGGTGTCACTACCGGGGCCTTTTACGGCTACTTCTCCAGCAAGGAGGCCCTGTTTAATGCCTTGGTGGAGCCCCACGCCGCCGCCCTCATGGGCAAGTTCATGGAGGCCCAGATTTCCTTTGCCGAGCTGCCCGAGGAGCAGCAGCCCGATCATATGGGGCTGGAGTCCAGTCAGTGTGTCCATTGGATGGTGGACTATATCTGCGAGCACCGGGAGCCGGTGAAGTTGCTTCTCACCCGCGCGGAGGGCACCAGTTATGAGCACTTCGTCCACAACATAACATGGTGGAGGTGGAGGTAGAGTACACCCTCCAGTACATGGAGGTGCTCCGCCGCCTGGGGAAGGATATTCCCGTGCTGGACAAATCCCTGTGTCACATCATCGCCAGCGGGATGATGAGCGGCATCTTCGAGATCGTGATCCACGATATGCCCCGGGAGCAGGCACTGCGGGACGTGGATCAACTGCGGGATTTCTACACTGCCGGATGGCTGAAATTGATGGGGGCTTAACCCCTATCTTTTTTTGAATATAGGTTAGCTTTGACTAACTATTTTAACAAGGAGGGATCACTTTGAAACAAAAGAAACCAAGCAGTCTTGCCCGCATCCTGGGCTATGCGGGCGGGCACAAAAACCTGACGATCCTGGGCTGTATCCTGTCCGCCCTGTCGGCGGTGCTGGGGCTGGCGCCGTACCTGTGTGTCTGGCTGGTGGCCAGAAGCGTGTTGTCCACTTGGCCCAGCCTGGACGGGGGCGGGGATCTGGGCCGTTTTGGCTGGATGGCAGTGTGGTTTGCCGTTGGCAGCATCCTGCTGTACTTTGCCGCCCTCATGTCCACCCATATCGCGGCCTTCCGCACCGCCCGGAACATCCGGCGCGCCGCCATGACCCATGTGCTGAAGCTCCCCCTGGGCTTTTTTACCGGGAATCAGTCGGGGCGGCTGCGCAAGCTCATCGACGACAACGCCGGGCTCACCGAGGACCTGCTTGCCCACAAGCTCCCCGACCTGGCCGCCACGGCGGTGACGCCTATCGCCGCCATCGTCGTGCTGTTCCTCTTTGACTGGCGGATGGGCCTTCTGTGCCTGCTCACCATGGTGCTGGCTTTGCTGTCCATGTGCCTGATGATGGGCGGCAAGAACGCCGGCTTCTTCCACCGCTATCAAAAGGAGATCGAGCGCATGAGCGGCGAGGCGGTGGAGTATGTCCGGGGCATTCCGGTGGTAAAGATGTTCCAGCAGACGGTCTACTCCTTCAAGGCCTTCTACGCTGCCATTCAGGATTACAGCGACCTGGCCAGCCAGTACGCCATGAGCTGCCGGACAGGCCAGACCTGCTTCCTCACCTTCATCAACGGGGCCTTCGCCCTGCTGATCCCGGCGGCGCTGCTCATCGCCTCCGGCGGGGATGTGCGTACCGCGCTGGTGAACCTGATCTTCTACGCCCTGTTCGCCCCCGCCTGCGGTCAGATGATCAACCGCATCATGTATATGAGCGAGGCGGTGATGGAGGCCGACGAGGCCATCGGACGCCTGGACGAGATCCTGAGCCAGCAGCCCATGGAGGAGCCGAAGGTCCAAAAAAGGCCAGCCAGTGACGCCGTGGCCTTTGACCATGTGACCTTCACCTACCCCGGCGCGGACCGGCCCGCGCTGGAGGATGTGAGCTTTTCCGTCCGGCCCGGCCAGGTGGTGGCTTTGGTGGGTCCATCCGGCGGGGGCAAGACCACCGCCGCCAGCCTGATCCCCCGGTTCTGGGATGTGGACAGCGGCAGCGTCACCGTGGGCGGCGCGGACGTGCGGAAGCTGGACATCGCTGCCCTCATGGGGCAGGTGGCCTTTGTGTTCCAGGATACCCGGCTGTTCAAGGAGAGCTTGCTGGAGAATATCCGGGCTGCCCGGTCGGATGCATCCCGGGAGGATGTGCTTGCCGCCGCACATGCCGCCCAGTGCGATGACATCCTGGAAAAACTGCCCCAGGGGCTGGACACGGTGGTGGGCGCCAGGGGCGTCTACCTCTCCGGCGGGGAGCAGCAGCGCATCGCCCTGGCCCGGGCCATTTTGAAGGACGCCCCTATCGTGGTGCTGGACGAGGCCACCGCCTTTGCCGACCCGGAGAACGAGCATCAGATCCAAAAGGCCTTTGAGACGCTGACCCGGAACAAAACAGTGCTGATGATCGCCCACCGGCTGTCCACGGTGCAGAACGCGGACAACATCATCGTCTTAAACGAAGGAAAGATTGCGGAACAGGGCAGCCACAGTGCCCTATTGGAGAAAAACGGCGTCTACGCCGCCATGTGGGCGGACTATCAGCGCAGCGCCCAGTGGAAGGTCGGAAAGGAGGCAGCGGTATGATAAAGAAATTACAACATATCTTCGCCCTCAGCGAGAAGGGTGCCAGAGACCTGGTGAAGGCCGTGATTTGGTGCTTTGTGTGCAATCTGGCTCTCATGTTCCCCGTCGGGGCAGTCCTGTTTACAGTTCAACACCTGCTTGGCTGTCTGGAGGGCGGCGGCAGTCCCACGGACGGGTTCTGGCTCTATGTGGGCTTTGCCCTGGCGGTGCTGGTTCTACTGTTCGTCCTTCACTGGTTCCAGTACGCCTCCCTCTACATCGCCACCTACCGGGAGAGTGCCAACCGCCGGGTGAGCCTGGCGGAGACGCTGCGCAAGCTTCCACTGTCCTTTTTCGGGAACCGTGATCTCAGCGACCTGACCTCCACCATGATCGCCGACTGCTCCAGCCTGGACCAAATGTTCTCCCACTATGTGCCCCAGCTATTCGCCTCCGTCGGTTCCACACTGGTGATCGGGGTGTGTATGTTTGCCTGCGACTGGCGCATGGCCCTGGCTGTGCTGTGGGTGGTACCTGTGGCGGTGGCGCTGACGGCGGGCTCCAAAAAGATTCAGGATGCCTTCGGGACAAAAAACATCCTGAACAAGCGGGCGGTGGCCGACTGCATCCAGGAGGGGCTGGAGACCATCCGGGACATCAAGGCCTGCCACCGGCAGGAGCGGTACCTTGACGGTCTGGAGGCAAAGCTGGCCGCCATGGAAGGTAGTTCCATCCGGTCCGAGCTGGCCACCGGTGTGTTCGTCTGCTCCGCTCAGGCCTTCCTGCGGCTGGGGCTTGCCACCACGGTGCTCACCGGCGGGGCGCTGCTGCTGGCCGGGGAGCTCCCCTTCCTCTATTTCCTGGGCTTCCTCTTTGCCGCCGCCCGGCTGTACGATCCTCTGGGAGTGGTGCTCCAGAACATCGCCGCCACCTTCAACACCAAGCTGCAGATTGAACGGATGCGCTCCATCCTGGAGCAGCCGGTGCAGACGGGAACAGAGGACTTCCGTCCGTCCAGCTACGACATCACCTTTGACCATGTCTCCTTTGCCTACCAGGAGGGTGCTGGGGTGCTGGAGGATGTGAGCTTCACTGCCCGCCAGGGGGAGGTCACCGCCCTCATTGGTCCTTCCGGGGGCGGGAAGTCCACCGCCTGCAAGCTGGCCGCCCGGTTCTGGGATGTCACCGGCGGGAAGGTGCTTTTAGGCGGGACGGACGTGTCCACGGTGGACCCGGAGGCCCTCCTGCGCTCCTACTCCATGGTGTTCCAGGATGTGGTGCTGTTCCGGGACACGGTGATGGAGAACATCCGTCTGGGCCGCCGGGGTGCCACTGACGAGGAGGTGCTGGAGGCCGCCAGGGCCGCCCAATGCGACGAATTTATCCGCAAACTGCCCCAGGGCTACCAGACGGTGATCGGGGAGAACGGCTCCACCCTTTCCGGCGGGGAGCGGCAGCGGATCTCCATCGCCCGGGCCCTTCTAAAGGACGCGCCGGTGGTGCTGCTGGACGAGGCCACCGCCAGCCTGGACGTGGAGAACGAGAGTGCCGTCCAGACCGCCCTCTCCCGTCTGCTTCAAGGCAAGACAGTGCTGGTTATAGCCCACCGGATGCGCACCGTGGCGGGGGCCGACCACATCGTGGTGCTGGAGGACGGCCATGTGGCCCAGCAGGGCGCCCCGGCGGAGCTGCTGGAACAGGGCGGCCTCTACCGCCGCATGGTGGAGCTCCAGAGCGAGGTATCTATGGTTTTGATTTTGGTGCGAAAGCCCGCCTTGCCGTACAAGTGCATATTCCGCTCGCTGGCTTCATTCACCGCCAGGGTCAGTTTTTCAAACCCAATTTGCTTTGCATACGCCATCACGGTATGCAGCATTTTGGTGCCAACGCCTTTATTTTGCCACAGTCTTTTCACTTCAAAATTACACAAATAGGCCACGCGCTGCCCATCGGCCACCTGCAGGTCTTTAAGCTTTACAACCAAATACGCCTTGCCGATGAACAACTTGTGATAAAACGCAAAAAACGGTATAAGCGTTTCGTTTTTGACCAAATTTTCAAAATCGGCCTTTACATATTTTGAGTCCGTATAATGCTTTAGAAACACATCTAAAGTGGGAACAACGATCCGCGTGTGCGCCGCTATGGATCTTTTCAGCATAAAAAGCCCTCCGAAAAATACGGAGGCGCTCCCAACAGAGTGCCTCCCATATTCTTTGCTATTTCTTTTTTACAGTGCAGCGATGAGCGCTTCCATTTGGTTCATTTTGCGCTCCATGTCCGCCACCAGGGCAAACTGGTTGCGGGCGCGTACCAGATTATGCTCCGGGTAAGCGGTCTTAAAGTAGGTGTCGCCGTTCAGGTAATCGGTCAAAAAAGCGCATACCGCACTCAAAGGTCATCAACTTGGCAGAAAAGGCCAACTGGTCGATCTCCGTTTGGGTCAGGCTCTCCCCCGCCTGGGACAAAAATCCCTTGGCATAGGCGCCGAAATACTCCAGATCCAAACTCACCTTGGACAGGTCTGCCTCGTCCTCGGCAGCGGTGTTGGCACCAAAGCGAATAGAGTCGCCAAAATCATAATGGGCAAGACCCGGCATTACCGTGTCCAGGTCGATCACACAAATGGCCTCGCCGGCGGTAGCGTCAAACAGCACATTATTCAGCTTGGTATCATTATGAGTCACCCGCAGGGGCAACTGACCGGCAGCCGCCAGGTCGCTAAGCCGATGGGTGTCCGCCTTGCGGTCCTTTACAAACTGAATTTCCGCCTGCACAGCGGCGGCGCGACCGGCCTTGTCGGCTTCTACCGCCGGGAGGAACTCGTTCTCATACCGCCACAGGGTGTTATGGAAATTCGGAATCGTCTCATACAGAGTCTCAGCCGGAAAATCCGCCAGCAGGTGCTGGAACCGGCCGAATGCCTCGCCGCTCTTTTTTGGAACAGAGCTGCGCTCTCCACCGCGTCATAGCTGATAGAGTCCTTTACAAACACATAGGCGCGGAAGTAGTCCCCATCCGGTGCAGTGTAATACTGCGCGCCATCCTTGGTCTTGATAAAGTGCAGGGTCTCCCGGTCCGGGTCGCCGCCGGCAGCCCGAATCTTCTCCTGCAAAAAGGAAGTGACTGCAAACACATTCTGCATCAGCCGGTCAATGTCACGAAATACATTGTGATTGACCTTCTGCAGCACGTACCGCTGCTGACCGCCCTCCGGCAGATCGGTGGTAATGATATAGGTTGTATTGATATGGCCGTTGCCAAAGGCCCGGCAATCCGCCGTCTTGCCCTGAAAATCAAAGCGGTCGATCACCTGCTGAATACTCTCCATACAAGGGTCCTCCCTTATTCTTGCGCATACGCTCAAAATGTCCTTTTTATTTTACACTATTATACCATCTTTTTCAATACCTAAAATAAAGGCCGTACCAACTATGCCTGTCGATACGGTCTTACTTTGTATAAATTTTGACTTACTCTCGGCGCAGCGCCTCAATAGGCGACAGCTTAGCAGCCTTGCGGGCCGGGTAAATGCCGAAGAACAGCCCAACGCCGCTGGAGAATGCCAGTGCCAGCAGGATCACCCACCAAGTGATCTTGGGGGTAATATTGATAACGGCACAGGCCGCATACGCGCCTGCAATACCCAATACCAGGCCAATGATACCACCGATCAAGCACAAAATCACCGATTCGGTTAGAAACTGCAAGGTGATCACCTTGGTCTTGGCGCCCAAGGACTTTCGTATGCCGATCTCCCGCGTTCGCTCGGTTACGGACACCAGCATAATGTTCATCACGCCGATACCGCCAACGATTAGGGAAATCGCACCTACACAGGCAATAAATGCGGTCAGCACCTGCATAACAATATCTACGATCTGAATATAAGTGGCCATATTCTGGGCAATATACATATTCTTGGCAAAATTGCCGTGGGCCGCTTTCAAGTAGTTGACGGTAGCGTTACCTACAGCGTCATTGTCTGCACCGTCCTGAGCGATCACGAAAATGGAGCTCAGGTTGGAGTTGGCGCCGGTGATCTGGGTCAGCGTCGTGCATGGCATAAACAATGCGATCACAGGAGAGTCCTCGTTCTGCTGAAACATAGTTGACAGAGAGGAACTGCCGCCGGCGGACTGGGCAATCTGGTCAATATTGGCCACACCCGCTATCTTGACCTTCATAGACTTGCCGCTGGAGGACACAGTCACATACTCTCCGGTCACATCTTCATACCCAAATACACTTTGAGCACTGTTAATACCGATCACGGCAATAGGCGAATTGGCGCTGTACTCCTCATCGGTAAAGAACCGACCGTAGGTGCAGCCTTCGGTCAAGGCGTACTGAATATCACTGTTTACGCCAACCAGCATGGCGGTAGCTTCCTTGGCCTGGGAGTCAATGGTGGCCTTACCAAAGCCCATCAGCATAGGCGAGCAGCGATCTACGCCGTTTACACGGCTTTTAATATTCTCTACATCCTTCAAGGTAATGTAGTCGTTGTCCGTAGCCTGGGTGGTATCCACCGAGACCATCACGGCGTTGGAGCCCATATCCTCGATTAAAGAGACAATATAGTCCCGGGCACCGGTACCGGCTCCCACAATCATGATCACAGAGCTGATACCGATAATGATACCCAACATCGTCAGGAGCGAGCGCATCCAGTTCGCCTTTATGGCTTTGACAGCGATTTTAAAGCTTTCTGAAATGTTCACAAAAAGTGCTCCTTATTTCGTTGTACTCAGTTTGTCAACCACCTTAACCTTAAAAGGAGTCTTCCTTATAGGTAGTGGATGGTGCGGCAACGATCTTGTCCCCGGCTTTCAAGCCGTCGGTTACCTGGTATGCGCTGTCCGACATAGCGCCGGTGGTAATGGCAGTCTTGGTGACCGTCTTTTCCTTCTCGTTGTAAAGATACACATAGGTGCCGGTCTTATCCAGCACAATAGAGCCGGTGGGCACAGTTACAACGCCCAGGTACTCACCGGTGCTAATCACAACATTGGCTTCAAAACCGATGATAATGTTCTCGTCCGGGTGTTTCACTTCTACCGTACACTCCACGCCTGCACCGGAGCTGGTTAGGCTGGACAGACCGCTGATACCGGCCATGGAACCTACATTGTCCAAGATGGAGCCGGTAGATCCGCCGGTGGCGGTAGGTGCCTTGGCAGTCACCTCGCCCTCATACTTACCGTAAGCGGTGGTAATGGTGCAGGGCATACCCACCTTCACCCGATGGTTATCGTACTCACTCAGGCTGATGGTCACGACCATGGTGTTCATATTCTCCAGCACAATACCGTCATTGACCAGGGAGGTCTGCTCCCCGGCTACCAGATCGCAGGTGGTGATGGTACCGTCAAAAGAAGCGGTCCAACCGGCCTGCAAATCCTTGTTTGCATCCTGCAAAGCGGTCAGGGCACTCTCTGCACCCTCCATTACGCTCTTTTTGTGCGCTGACAGCGGTGTCGGAAGCCTCTACCGCATACATTTTGGACTGCGCATACAGGGCGGCCAATTGCAGCTGCTTAGTGGTCAACTGTATATCCGTCGTACTGGTCAGGTCTTTTGCAACGCTCTTCCAATCAATTTCCTTTACAGCCTGAGCAATACTCTTTGCCAGCACATCGCCCATCACTTTCAGATTGTCCTCGTTAATCAAGCCGTCGCTAATGGCGTCACGAATGGCCTTTTCCACCGCGTTGGCGATGGCGTTGGAATCGGTAATATTTCTATCCAACGCCTTACTGATCGCGTCCGCTGTGGTCTTCATGATCTGCATCATGGTATCCACATCATTAGTCATATCGCGAATATTATCGGCAATCTCGGCCAAAGTATCGGACAGATCCGCGAGCGCACCGGTGGTGCTGGTCTTCTCAAACTGCGCAATATACTGCACATTACCACGCACCTGAACAGTCACCTGCTTGGAGGACTTCAATTTGGTGCCGTTGGCATCGTACCAACCGGAGAAGCTGTAATCCTTGACAGGAACAGCCTTGATCACCACATCTGCACCCTCGTCATACTTACCTGCACTGGTAGAACCGGCGGTATTATTACCCACCTGCACGGTACCGTAGCTCTCCTGGCCGGCCAGCACCGTTGCCTTTACCGTATAGGTAGCGGCCTTAGCGGTGGTTTCTTTGGTGGTAGTCACCCGTGTTGTGGGAACTGTGGTCGGCAGCGTGGTGCGGTGCTTTTTCGTTGTGGTCTTCTTCTTTGAGGTAGTGGTGTTGGCACGCTTTTGCAGCTTGGCAATCTGCTTTTCCAGCGTGTTGATCTGCTTATTGACCGCTGCCAAATTCGACTTAGCGGCAGTCTGATTGCTGCGAGCGGTGTTGTACGCCTTCTTAGCGTCCGTATAAGTCCCCTGCAATTTGGAGATCTGGGCGTCCACATTAGAGGTATCAAAGGTAGCCAGTTTGTCGCCCTCTTTGACTTTGTCACCCTTTTGGACAAACACTTCTTTTACAGTTGCCACAGTGCCGACCTTGTATGTACGGCTGGCGCCTGCGGTCACATCGCCGGTAGCGCTGACCGTCTCGTAAATATCCCCGGTAGAGATGGTGTGCAGGGTCACCTGCTCGCCGCCGTTGACCTTGCGCACAATAAAGATACTGGTCACGATAATGGCGATCACCAACACAATGGCGATGGGAACGATAATTCGTTTTTTGCTCTTTTTAACAGTTGCCATAATTTCGCCTCTTCGATTAAAAAATTATACAAAGTGTGTAACGTGTCTATTATATCACAGGCTGTATAATTGTCAATAACAATTTGTAAAGTTCATAGCCTATTCACATTTGCCGGCAGCCAATGCGCGGGCTCCAATGTCTTTTCTGTAATGCACACCGTCAAAGTGCACTTCCCGTGCAGCGGCATAGGCGGTATCCAGCGCCGCCTGCAAATTGTCACCCAAGGCGGTAATGCCCAGCACGCGCCCGCCGGCAGTCACCAGCTTGCCTTCCTTTTGTGCTGTACCGGCATGGTACACGGTAACTCCCGCTCGCTGCCCATCGGTCAGACCGGTGATCTCCAGCCCCTTGGGGTAAGACTTGGGATAACCGCCGCTGGCCAAAATGACACAGGCGCAGGCTTTATCACTCCACCGAATGTCCAGCTGCGCCAGCGTACCGGCGTTAATGGCGTCAAAAATATCCATAATATCCGTTTCCAGCCGGGGCAGCACCACCTGGGTCTCCGGGTCGCCGAAACGGCAGTTGTATTCAATCACCTTGGGGCCCTTGGGGGTAAGCATCAAACCAAAGTAAAGGCAGCCTTGGAAGGTGCGCCCTTCGGCATTCATAGCCGCAATGGTGGGAAGGAAGATGGTGTCCATACATTGCTGTGCCACTGCTTCCGTATAGTACGGGTTGGGGGACACGGTGCCCATACCGCCGGTATTCAGCCCCTTGTCGCCGTCCAGTGCTCGCTTGTGATCCATAGAGGACACCATAGGGCGCACGCACTTGCCATCGGTAAAGGCCAGCACAGACACTTCCGGCCCGGTAAGGAACTCTTCCACCACAATATGATTGCCGGAGGCACCGAATACCTTGTCCTCCATAATTTCCTTAACACCGGCCACCGCTTCTTCCAAAGTTTCCGGAATCAGCACGCCCTTGCCCAAAGCCAGACCGTCTGCCTTAATGACAGTGGGAAATTCGTTTTTCTCTGTAATGTATTCAATGGCCGCCCGGGGATCGTCAAATACCCGATACTCGGCGGTGGGAATGTGGTACTTTTGCATCAGATCCTTGGAGAATACCTTGGAGCCTTCAATGATAGCCGCGTTGGCTCGAGGGCCAAAAGTGGCAAAGCCCGCCGCGTTCAGGGCATCTACCATACCGGCCACCAGCGGATCGTCCGGAGCCACGACCACCAGGTCTGCCTGAATCTCCTTTGCCAGCGCCACGACGCCGTCTATATCCATCGCAGCCACATTGTGGCACACTGCATCATAGGCAATGCCCCCATTGCCCGGGCAGCAATGCACACTGTCCACTCTGGGGGACTCTTTGATCTTGCGCACCAATGCGTGCTCGCGGCCACCGCCGCCTACCACCAAAACCGTCATATTCTTTGACCTCCAAAAAAGACTTTTAGGAGAACTGCCGTTTTGCCGCCAATTCTCCTGTATTTTCTGTATTTTATTTGTTTTTATTGATAATCCGACTCTCTGCCTTACCGCTCTCCAAATCAATAAAACGGGTAAAGAGGGAAACTTTGTTGTCCTCGTTCAGGCTGTCCCAAATCATTTGCGTAAAGCTGTCCAGGTCACCGTCCATCTCCACCGGCACCGGCTCGCCCTCAAAGGACGGAATCGGATCGCCGTCGCCTTTATAGGTGTGGATCAAATGGCCCAGACCGGGCACCGCTGCATACTCAAAGAAGAAACGCAGGCAGGAGTCACCCCGACCCATATTGGACTTTAAGATGGACAGGTTGTAGTCGCCGTTTGGCTTAACAACGCCGCTGATTCTGGGGGTGTAGTTGGGCGCGTCCGGCTCAAACTCCCGGGTAAGCAGCGCGTGGCGATAGCACTTGCCCTTTGCCATAAAGTCATAGATGGTATCCGTCTGGTCACCGTTGGTGACAATGGTCTTGCCGTCCAAGCACAGCACCGGGTTGTAAATGATCAAAGACGGATCCTCCATCTTGCTCTCATCAAAAGCCTTGGTGCGAATGCCGCCACGGTCGTTCTCCTCAAACACACGGTTGCGGGAATTGACGCTGCGCCCCATAATAAAATAGGCGATCATTGCCGTTTTCCCGTCCTTGCTGCGACCCAACACGATCCCACGGCCGGGATAGCTGTTGCCGGACAGCAGGGTTGAAAGCTGTTGTATCTCCATAATAATCACCATAGCCTTTCAGGCTACATACCGTTCCTTAAAAATCATTAACACCTTGCTGTAGCCTGACAAGGCGTTCATGGTGATTACAGCCATCTCAAAATTATGCCAAAGGCAAATTTTGAGGGCAATATAATCTGTATAGTGTGATTTTTCACACTATACCTCAATCTAAAATACGGGTCTTGTTGCCCGTAATCTGAATTTTATCTTGGCAAAAGAGTGCCACCGCCTGAGGCAGCAGCTGCCATTCGCACTGCTCCATCACCCGTCGCTGCAAAACCTCCGGGGTGTCCCCCTCCAGCACCGGCACCGCCTTTTGGGCGATGATGGGGCCGGCGTCGCAGTCGGCAGTCACAAAGTGCACCGTAGCGCCGGTCAGCTTGACTCCGCTTTGCAGCACCGCCTCATGCACATGGAGCCCATAATAGCCCTTGCCGCAAAAAAGACGGAATCAACGCCGGGTGAATGTTCATCATTTTGCCGGGGAAAGCGTCTACCACCTGTTCATCAAGAATGGTCAGGAACCCGGCATACACAACCAGATCCGCCTGCTCCGCCAGCAGCAGGTCCCGCATGGCAGCAGAATAAGCATGTACATCCGGGTACGCCTTGCGCTCCAGAACCTTACCGGGAATACCGTGAGCCGCAGCTCGCTCCAGCGCATACACGCCGGGCTTGGAAGCGATCACGCAGGTAATTTGCCCACCGGGGATCTCTCCCCTGTCTTGGGCGTCCAGCAAAGCCTGCAAATTGGTGCCCCCACCGGAAACTAACACCACAATGCGCTTCATACCAGCTCCACGCCTTTCTCGCCGGACTTGATCTGGCCGATGATTGCAGCCTGCTCCCCTGCCTGTTGCAGGATCCGCACGGCCTCGTCCGCCTTCGTGGCGTCTACGGCAATCACCAAACCGGTGCCCATATTAAAGGTATTATACATATCCCGCTCCGGAATGTTGCCTTCTTTGGCGATCAGGTCAAAAATAGGCTTCTTAAAGCACTTGTCTTTCTCAATCACAGCGGTGAAACCATCTTGCAGCATACGGGGCACATTCTCATAGAAGCCGCCGCCGGTAATGTGGCTGATGGCGTGCACCCGCACGCTGTCCATCAGTGCCAGCAGGGGCTTTACATAAATGCGGGTGGGCGTCAGCAACTCCTCGCCCAGGCTCTTGCCCAGCTCCGGCACCTGCACATGCAGCCGCTGGGAAGAAATGTTAAACACCTTGCGCACCAAAGAAAAGCCATTAGAATGTACGCCGGAGGAGGCCACGCCGATAAGCGCGTCTCCGGCTTGCAGCTCCTCACCGCTGACCAACTTGCTCTTTTCGCCAACGCCAACAGAGAACCCGGCCAGGTCATACTCGTCCTCCGGATAAAAGCCGGGCATCTCCGCAGTCTCGCCACCAACCAGAGCACAACCGGCCTGCACACAGCCCTCAGCCACACCGGCCACGATCTGCTCAATCTTCTCCGGGAAGTTTTGCCGCAGGCAATATAATCCAGGAAGAACAGGGGCTTGGCACCGGAGCAAGCCACATCGTTGACGCACATAGCCACACAGTCGATGCCTACGGTGTCGTGCTTATCCATTAAAAAGGCGATCTTCAGCTTGGTGCCTACACCGTCTGTACCGCTGACCAGCACCGGCTCTTTATAGTCGTTCACCGGCAGTTGAAACATACCGCCAAAGCCGCCGATCCCACCCAGCACGCCGGGCACGGTGGTGCGCTTTACATGGGCCTTGATCCGCTCCACAGACTCATAACCGGCGGTCACATCTACACCGGCTGCCGCATAGACTTGCACTAAAACTCTTTTCCATTCTCAGATCTCCTCCAGTTTCTTTTGCAGGTCTGTATCTTTTTGGCGCACGGCAGCGGCCATATCCGCCCGCATTTGCACCAGTTTGTCCATTAAGTCGTCATTGCCCACAGCCAGAATTTCCGCTGCCAGCAGCGCTGCGTTCTTAGCCGCATTGACCCCAACGGTAGCCACCGGAATACCCGGGGGCATCATCACCGTAGCCAGCATGGCGTCCATACCGTCCAGCACCTTGGCGCTGCACGGAATGCCAATCACCGGCAGAGTGGTGGAAGCGGCCAGCACACCGCCCAGGTGCGCCGCCATACCGGCGGCTGCCAGGATCACGCCAAAGCCGTTCTCCCGGGCACTCTCTGCAAAGGCCATAGCCTCCTTGGGGGTACGGTGGGCGCTCATTACATGCACCTCGGTCTCAATGCTCAGCTCCCGCAGCTGCTTAATGGCCGGTGCCACCACCGGCAGATCGCTGTCCGAGCCCATAATGACTGCAACTTTTTTCATAAAACTGTCCTCCGTTTGCGGTGGCGCACCGGGTGCGGCACCGGGTATGGCAAGTATTTTTTCGTTTATATTACGGCTATTATACGCTATATGCGGTGCTTTTTCAATAGAAAAATACAAAAACCAACCCGTGTTTCCACAGGTTGGTTTTCTCTGTTAATCGTAAATGCTCTCGTCCAGCTTACCGGCACCGATAAAACCGGCAGCGCCGTCCATATCCGCAGCGGTAATTCGCCCGTCTCCGTTAAAATCCAGCAACCGCTCATACGCGCCCTCGCCCCGGTCAATGTCGGCTGCGTACTGCTGTAAAGTCACCAGATCCCGGGCGTTCACATACCCATCGCCGGTCAAATCATAGGCCATCACCGGCACATCGCCCAAGTCTACGCTCTGTGTAGTGACCGTTACCTGCACCTGGCGGCACAAGTAAAAATCTGCCCCCACGGTCAAGGTATAAGTACCCGGCGCCACGGCAATGGAAAATTTGCCGTCCTCGCCGGTTCGCACGCTCTCATCGCCCAACTCTATCGTCGTGCCCACCAGCAGATAATTGTGGGGGTGACTGCCGTCCAGGCTCTCCATTGCCACCGCACGCCCGGTAATGGTGTAGCGAAGCGCCGGTTGATAATTCGCATCATAGCTGCTGCCGCAGCGCCGGCAGGTGTAGCGGGTGTAGCCCTCCTCCGTTGTCGTCGGCGGGATCACAACGGCGATATAATCATGCCCCAACGCCGGGGTACTGACGGTGTCGGACAAATGCGCTCTGCACCGGGTGCAATAATCATAAGTATAACCCGGCAGGGTGCATGTGGGCTCAACTCGGTGGGTGGCAGGCGCCGTATGTCCCAGCTTGGCAATAGGGGTGGCATAGCTGTCACCGCAAGTGCAGGTGTAAAGGATTTGGCCGTCTGCCACGCAAGTGGGTTCTGTGCGTCGGGCGGTGTACACATGGGTGTGTACTTGCACCGGCACAGCAGCCGTTTGGTCACCCCAGGTCAGCGTGGCGGTGTACGTACCCTCTGTCCAGTGATGGGCAACTTGATCGTCCGTCAATGAAAAGACATGGCCGTTATAGTTTTTCTCTGTCAGCGGCAGAGTCACCTGGTCGCCGGTATCATAAGTGATGGTAATTTGCAACCGATCGGTAAAGGCGTTCAGGTCAAAGTAAGCATAGGTCTGCCCATCGCTGTCCGTGCGCGCCGTGCTATCCACACCGGTGACCAGCACCTGATCTGCCGGGAATGCGGCAGAAAAACCGATCACTTTACCCGGATACAGATACGCCGTGTATGCCCCCAGGCTGTGGTTATTGGTCACTTGAAAATAATAGGTCTCCCCCTGCCTGCAAAGTACAGGTGAGATCAAAATTCAGATCATAAAGAGAACGGTCGTCGCTGCCTTGCCCCAGGTCCGTCTTGCTGCCGTCGCATAGGCGCACCACCGTGTCCACACTGCCCATGGAGTAAAAATGGTAGGTGCCGGTAGCAGTAGGGGTGTAGCGATACCAATCTGTACCGCTGTAGGATTGAAATGTGTTGCCAAAGGTGGCGCCTTGGGTCAACTCCAACACCGGATCAAAGGTAATCTGTGCCGCTGCCTCCGCATAATACTGGGCTGTGGTGCCGGTCAGTCCCCGCAGGGTAAAGGCAGGCATGGGGCGGCCGTCCTCGTCCTGGTACCCAACTGCGTACTGACCAAAGCCGGTGCCCACCGGGAACTGCGCAGCGGTCAGCGCCTTGCAGTCAATAAAGGCACAGGCGCCCAGCTGCAAACTGCCGGCCATATTGTCAAACTGAATATCCGTCAGCGAAGAGCAAGCGGCAAAGGCATAGCTGCCAATCCCCGTGACCCCGGCAGGAATTCGTATCGACTGCAAGGCTGCAACATGGAAAAAGGTGTTACTGCCAATCGTTCTCAAGCTCTCCGGCAACTGCACATCCGTAACAGCCGTCAACTGGCGAAGCAGATTGTCCCCCAGCCCGGTAATGCCCTCCTCCACTTGTACCGTGCGGATTTGGCTGCGGTGGGCGGCAAATGGCGGCAGACTCTCCGGCGTGTAATCCGGCGTAGCACCGGTGCCGGTGAGGGTCAAGGTGCCGGTACGCTCCTCAAACACATAATCCACCTGACTATCACCTAAAGTCCCCTGCTCCCCGGCAAAGGCAAAAAAAGATGGCACCCCAACAAACACAGTTGCCAGCAGAAAACAAAAAGATCACACTGTACTTTTTCATCAGGATACCACCTCACATATTCTGTTGTCATTATACCATAAGCCTGCCGGCGGTGCAACCGTCAGTCCGCCAGCACCTTGCGCAGCAGCTTGCGCACCTTTTGCAACCGGGTACGCACCGCAGAGCCGGAAATACCCAGTGCCAGACCGATCTCTTTACTGCCGTAGCCCTGACGCCGCATAGCGAGCAAAATCTGATCCTCTCGCCCCAGCATACCCAGCACCTGCGCCCACTCTACCATGGTGATGGGATCCGCCCGATCCGGCAGGTCAAAGTCCTCCGGTATTGCCACGCACACCGCCCGGGCAGCAATGGCCCGGTAGTGGTCGGCGCACACGCTGCGGGCAATGGACAGCAGCAGGCTTTTGTCCGACTTGGGAAAAGCAGCCGCCGCCAGCAGCCACTGCCAATACTGCATAAAGGTCTGCTGGGTCCGCTCCTCGGCCAAATCAGCAGGCACACGGCCACGAATCCAACGCAGCACCTCAGCATAAGATCCAGCATAAACAGCATTAAAGTGCTCATACTTTGTACTTTTTTCGGAATGCTTCATACGCTTCTTCGTCCATGACCATATTGCCTACTATGCTGTTGGCCTGCACCGTGCCCAGCAGCGGCTTGGGACATACGGCAACCGCACCTACGATAAACAGCAGGTGCTTATCCGTGATCATTTCCGGGGTCACATCCGGCGCAAAAAACAGGCTGCTGCCCACCACGATCACCGCGCCGGCCTCCAACCGGGACAGCAAATCCGCACCTGCCCGCAGCTCTGCGGAGAACTGGTGCAAATGGTCCAGATCCCGATCCAATTCCGGAACATACCGTTCAGGTTCTCAATCACCAGGCCGGTGCCCTGCTCTGCAACGCCTATACCGCTCAAAAAGACCCGGGCGTGCTTCTCCCCGGCAGCCCGCCGAAAGATGGTCATACCGTTACAAAGGCAAATGGCGCCCTCCGGCAGCGTAGACCCCAGCACATTCAGCCCGTTATACTGGGCCACTTTGTCCATAGGCGCAAACACCTCCTGGGCAATGGCCCCTTGGTTATATCCGCATAGGCCTCTGCGAAGGCCGGCGAAGGATTCTCCGGCAGCAAGATGGTACTTACCGCTTGAATAGAGCTGATCTTGCGCAGCGCCTGGGGCGTATAGTTGCGCAGATCTAATACGGACACGGCCTCAATTTTCTTTTTACCGAACATCGTACATTTCCTTTCTGCTGATCAAAGCGTTTCCCATTGTGTGTACACTCTATAAGACGGCTGCCGGGGGCAAACTGTCTGCACACTTTGGTCATTTTTATAATAAACGCCGACTATGAAAAAGGCGTATGTACCGGGGTACATACGCCTATAACCGTCATAATAACCTGCGCTTATACAAGCTCGATGATGCACATCTCAGCTGCGTCGCCGCGACGGGGGCCAGTCTTTACAATGCGGGTGTAACCGCCGTTTCTGTCCTCGTACTTGGGCGCGATCTCATCAAACAACTTCTTTACAACATCTTCCTTGGTAACATAGGAAAGCACCTGTCTTTTGGAAGCCAAAGTGTTCTTCTTGCCGAGAGTGATCATCTTCTCAGCCATAGCGCGAACTTCTTTCGCTCTGGTAACGGTAGTTTCAATCTTGCCGTTTTCTAAAAAAGAAAAGTAACCATACCTCTGAGCATTGCTTTTCTGTGGTCAGTAGGTCTGCCCAATTTTCTGGAACCTGGCATTGAAATTCCCTCCTTTAATCCTCATCGTGACTCAGGCTGAAGCCCAGGGATTGCAGCTTGGCAACCACCTCGTCCAGGGACTTGCGGCCCAGGTTTCTAACCTTCATCATATCTTCTTCGGATTTGCTGATCAAATCCTCTACTGTGTTAATGCCTGCTCGCTTGAGACAGTTGAAAGAGCGCACGGACAGATCCAGTTCCTCAATGGTCATCTCCAGAACCTTCTCCCTTACCGTCGTCGTCCTTCTCCACCATAATATCCTGGTTGCCGATCTCCTCAGAGATCCACAAACAGCATCAAGTGGTCGTTGAGAATCTTAGCAGCCAAAGAAGCGGCCTCGTCAGCCGGAATGGTGCCGTCCGTCTCAACATCAAGAATCAGTTTATCAAGGTCTGTCTGCTGACCTACACGGGTGTTCTCTACGGTGTAATTCACCTTGAGCACCGGGGTGTAGATAGAGTCGATTGCAATGGTGCCGATGGGCAAATCCATCAGCTGCTTGTTGCGGTCACAGGGCACATAGCCGCGGCCGCTGTCTGCCGTCAGCTCCATAGATACGCTGGCGCCGGCGTCCAGATAAGCAATGTGCAGCTCGGGATTCAGGATCTCTACATCTGCGTCATGAATAATATCGCCCGCAGTGATCTCGCCTTCTCCGCTGGCCTCAATGTGCAGCATTTTCGGCTGCTCATCGTGAATCTTCAGGATAACGTTCTTGAGATTCAAAACGATCTCCGTCACATCTTCCTTTACATGCGGAATGGTAGAAAACTCGTGCAGCACACCATCAATCTTCACGGAAGTGATGGCATAGCCGGGCAGAGAGGAGAGCAGTACTCTCCGCATACCGTTGCCCAGGGTTGCGCCGAAACCTCTTTCCAGAGGTTCCACCACAAACTTACCTACGCTTCTGCTTCCCTGAGTAGATAAATCTACAATCTCGATTTTCGGCTTATCAATTTCAATCATTTAAAAAGCCTCCTATTTTGATTTTAACAGCTAAATAACAGAATGATCAACTATTATCTAGAATAGAACTCAACGATCAAGTGCTCTTCAACAGGATAATCAATGTCTTCACGGGTGGGCAGAGCCACAACCTTAGCGGTCAGCTTCTCTGCGTCAACCTCCAGCCACTTGGGAGCGTTGCCATAAACGCCCTCTTCCTTCACGAGCTTAAATCTGCCGTTCTCCTTGCTCTTATCCACCACAGCGATCACATCGCCGGCCTTCACAAGGTAGGAGGGAATGTTGACCTTTTGCCGTTCACGGTGAAGTGACCGTGAGAAACAGCCTGGCGAGCCTCACGACGGGTCTTGCAAAAACCGGTGCGGAAAGCCACATTGTCCAAACGAGTCTCTACCATGGTCAGCAGCACAGCACCGGTCTGGCCGGGAGCCTTAGCTGCCTTCTCATAGTAAGAATGGAACTGCTTCTCCAGAATGCCGTAGATGAACTTCACTTTCTGCTTTTCCTGCAGCTGCATAGCATACTCGCTCTTCTTGCGGCGATTCTTGGTATAAGAATTTCTGAATGTATCCTTATTTGTATAGCCCATAACAGCCGGAGAAATGCCGAGTGCTTTGCAGCGCTTTGCGATGGGCTCTGAATTCTTTGCCATATCTTCTACACCTCCGTTAGATTATACACGACGTCTCTTAGGCGGACGGCAGCCGTTGTGCGGAATGGGGTAACATCCTTAATCAGGGTTACATCCAGACCGGCGGTCTGAAGTGCGCGGATGGCAGCTTCACGGCCGGAGCCGGGGCCTTTAACGAAAACTTCCACCGTCTTCATACCATGCTCCATAGCAGCCTTAGCAGCAACCTCGGCAGCAGTCTGTGCAGCAAAGGGAGTAGACTTCTTGGAACCACGGAAACCCATTTCGCCGGCAGACGCCCAAGAAACGGCATTGCCCTGCGTGTCCGTGATGGTTACGATGGTGTTGTTGAAGGTTGACTGAATATGGGCAGCACCACGTTCAATATTCTTCTTCTCGCGGCGTTTGCGAGAGCCAGTGGTCTTTTTTGTAGCCATACTACGAATATCCTCCTACGCTTATTTCTTCTTGTTTGCTATGGTCTTCTTGGGACCTTTGCGGGTGCGGGCGTTGTTCTTGGAGGTCTGTCCTCTTACAGGCAGGCCCTGACGATGGCGCATACCGCGATAGCAGTTAATTTCAATGAGTCTCTTAATGTCAAATGCTCTGTCTCTGCGCAGATCACCTTCAACATTCAGGTTCTTCTCAATGTAATCACGAATTTTGGAAACCTGATCCTCGGTAAGATCTCTGCAACGAGTATCGGGATCAATTCCGGTTGCCTCTACGATCTGAGTAGCAGTGGTACGGCCGATACCATAGATGTAAGTAAGGCCGATCTCAACTCTCTTGTCGTTGGGCAAGTCAACACCAGAAATACGTGCCATATTGTTTTACCTCCGAATTATTGCTCAGGATTAGCCCTGACGCTGTTTGTGCTTTGGATTTTCACAGATAACCATGACTTTACCATTGCGCTTAATCACTTTGCATTTGTCGCAAATTTTTCTTTACAGAAGGTCTGACTTTCATTTGAATATCCTCCTTTATTTATTTGAGCGCCAAATAATACGACCCTTGTTCAGGTCATAGGGTGACATCTCAATCGTTACCTTATCACCGGGAAGAATACGAATGTTGTTCATCCGCAGCTTACCGCTGATATGGGCTAAAATGATGTGGTCATTTTGGAGTGCTACCTTAAAGGTCGTGTTGGGTAGCGCCTCAACCACAGTACCTTCCACTTCAATCATATCTGACTTTGACATCGTTTACCTCTCTTATGGATAGGATCTTGAATTGATGTTCGCTCTTATCTGGAATCACATTACGGCGTAATCGCCTGCAATTGATTAACGCCTCAGACTTTGGTCAAAATGACCGGACCGTTAGAGGTAATGGCAATGGTGTGCTCAAAGTGCGCAGCCAGCTTGCCGTCTGCCGTCTTGACCGTCCAACCGTCTGAAAGCTGTTTTTACCTTATAGGTCCCCAGATTTATCATTGGTTCAATTGCCAATGTCATTCCGGGTAATAGTCTGATACCGCGTCCTGCGTGACCGAAGTTTGGTACGCTGGGGTCTTCATGAAGTTTGGTGCCCACGCCGTGACCCACAAAGTCACGAACAACACCGTATCCGCGCGCCTCGCAATATTCTTGTACTGCGTGACCGATATCGCCGATCCTGTTGCCGGGTATCGCCTGCTCAATGCCTTTATACAGGCTCTCGCGGGTGGTATCCATCAGCCGCTTTGCCTCGGGCGAGCAAGACCCGACTGCAAATGTGGCAGCATTATCGCCGTTATAACCGTTTTTTGGCCGCACCCAGGTCGATGCTGACAATGTCACCCTCTTGGAGGATGCGGTCCTTTTTCGGTATACCGTGGATCACTTCATCATTTATGGATATACATGCAGTAGCGGGATAGCCCCCATAGTGCAGGAAATTGGGCTTAGCGCCCCGTTTGATGATCAGATCGTAAGCGATCTTATCAATTTCCTTTGTAGAGATGCCCGGCTTAACAGCCTCACCTGCTACCATCAATGCTTCAGCGGAGATCTGGCAAGCCTCTTTCATCAGCTCCAGTTCTCTGCTGCTTTTCAGCACGACCATGTTAATCCTCCAGTGCTGCAAAAACGAGTGCCGTGGTGTCTGCCACCTCTTCCTGACCCTCTACGACTGCCAGCTTACCCAGCTTGTCGTAAAAGTCCTTCAGCGGCTCGGTCATCTTGTGGTATTCCACAAGGCGAGCCTGCACCGTCTCCGGCGCATCGTCCTTGCGTTGAATCAGTGCACCGCCGCAAGCGTCACAAACACCGTCCACCTTGGGCTTTTTATAAAGCATGTGGTAGGAATTTGCACACTTTGAACATACACGACGGCCGGACATTCTGGCGGTAATTTTCTCGTCAGGGACTTCTATATCAATGACCTTATCAATAGCCACGCCCATGTCCTCAAGCGCCTGGGCTTGAGGAATGGTACGAGGAAATCCGTCCAGAATAAATCCGTTTTCGCAATCTTTTTGTTCCAGTCTGTCCTTGATGATCCCGATAACCACATCGTCCGGAACCAACTGGCCTGCGTTCATATAGGACTTGGCCTTCAGGCCCATCTCGGTGCCCTCTTTCAGAGCAGCACGGATGATGTTACCGGTGGAGATGACAGGAATACCATACTTTTCAACAATCTTTTCCGCCTGGGTGCCTTTGCCGGCACCGGGCGCGCCAAGAAGGATCAAATTCATCTTGCGTTCTCCTTATAATCAGTCAAGGAAGCCTTTATAGTGGCGCATCATCAACTGGCTTTCCAGCTGACGCACCGTCTCCAGAGCTACACCGCACATAATGATGATGGATGTACCGCCCAGGGTGATGCTCATGCCGCCGTCGTCACCGCCGGTCTCCAGGGGCGGAATCGCCGCCTTACAAATCAAGGAGTACACGATGGGGAACAAGGCAACTATGCAAAGCATCAAAGAACCGATCAAGGCCAGACGGGACAGAACTCGCATGATGTAATCGGAAGTGGGCTTGCCGGGACGAATGCCAGGAATTGCGCCGTTGTTTTTACGAAGATTATTTGCCATTTCAATCGGGTTGTACTGAATGGTGCTGTAGAAATAGGCAAAGAAGATGATCAGCAGGAAGTACATACCCGCATACCACCAAGAGTCACTCTGGAAGGCGTCAAAGAACTTCTCCCAGCCGGTGCCCTTGTACTTGTCAGCAGAAATGAACATCTGCACCGTACCGGGCAGGGACAAAATAGAAGATGCAAAGATGATGGGCAGCACGCCGCTCATATTGATCTTAATGGGCATGTGGGTGGACTGACCGCCGTACATTTTGCGGCCCACAACGCGCTTGGCGTACTGAATGGGCAGACGGCGCTCTGAGTTATCCATAAATACGATGTAAGCAATCATCAGAAGGAAGATCACGCACACCACGGGAACCAGAACTTTGTACACGGTACGGCCGGTGTCCAGATACTGGAACAGCTGCTTGATCAGGGTGGGGAAACGAGACACGATGCCGGCAAAAAGGATAATGGAAATACCGTTACCAATACCGGAAATGGTGATCTGCTCGCCCAGCCACATAATCACGGCTGTGCCGGCGGTGAGCACTGCAATAATGACCACTGCCTGGAACACGGCGTCAAAGCCGGTGAATGCTGCGCCGCTGGCATCCTTCATCAGATAGCCGTTGGCACGCAGGAAGAAGAAGTATGCCAGGGACTGCAACAGACCCAGACCAACCGTAACGAAACGGGTGATCGTGCCGATCTTCTTTCTGCCTTCTTCGCCCTCCTTCTGCAGCCGCTCCAGTGCAGGAATGGCCACAGCAAGAAGCTGCATAATAATGGAGGCATTGATGTACGGTGTGATGGACATAGCGAAAATTGTTCCGTATGTGAATGCACTACCGGTCATCAAGCTCAGGTAGGTTAAAATGGTGTTGCCCTTACCTACATTGATCTCATCTACAATGTTCAGGAAAGGAACAGGAATGACAGAGCCAATTCGGAAAACAAGGATAACAAATGCTGTAAACAAAAAGCTTTTTGCGGATGTCCGCAACTTTCCAAGCGTTTACGAAGGTCTTGATCATTTACAGCACCTCCACCTTGCCACCTGCTGCCTCAATCTTAGATTTGGCGCTCTCACTGATGGCGGTGACCTGAACGGTCAGAGCCTTAGTAATCTCGCCCTTGCCCAGAACCTTTACACCGTCCAGGGTCTTCTTCAAAAGACCGGAGGCCACCAGGCTCTCAGCGTTCACGGTTGCGCCGTCCTCAAATCTGTCGTTCAGATCAGACACATTGACAATGGCGTACTCCGTTGCAAAAATGTTGTTGAAACCTCTTTTGGGCACACGACGCTGAAGGGGCATCTGACCACCTTCAAAGCCGGGCCGTCTGCTGTAACCGGAACGGGCCTTCTGACCCTTCTGGCCTTTACCGGCGGTTTTACCCTGGCCGGAAGCAGTACCGCGACCGATACGCTTAACACTCTTTTTGGAGCCTTCAGCAGGAGAAAGTTCATGTAATTTCATCTTGCTACCTCCCCTTATTCTTCAACAACGGTGATCAGGTGTGCGATCTTCTTGATCTTGCCCTGAGTTGCGTCGTTGTTCGGCTGAACGGTTTCGTTGCCGATCTTCCGCAGGCCAAGAGAGTGGGCGGTGGCGATCTGGTCCTGCTTACTGCCGATCAGGCTTTTTGTAAGTTTGATTCTAATATCTGCCATAATGCGCCCCTCCTTATCCTACGATTTCTTTCACTGACTTACCGCGAACAGCAGCAACTTCCTCTGCCGTGCGCAGTCTGCTCAAGCCGTCAATGGTGGCGCGAACCACATTGTACGGGTTGTTTGAGCGAACGGCCTTGGTACGAATATCGCCGATACCAACGGTCTCAACAACCGCACGAACCGGGCCGCCGGCGATCACGCCGGTACCTTTGGGAGCGGGCATAAGCAGCACTTCGCCAGCACCGAATTTACCGGTGATCTCATGGGGAATGGTGGTACCCCGCAGAGATACTTTGATCAAATTTTTCTTTGCGTCCTCGATCCCCTTACGGATAGCGTCCGGAACCTCACCGGACTTACCGATACCGAAACCGACCAGACCGTTCTTATCACCAACAACCACCAGTGCGGAGAACTTAAAAATTCGACCGCCCTTTACGGTTTTAGAAACACGGTTGATGGTAACCACTCTTTCTTCAAGTTCCATTGAAGATGCGTCAATCTTTGTAGCCAAAAGTATTTACCTCCTTCGTTAGAACTTCAGTCCGCCCTCACGAGCGCCGTCTGCAACCGCAGCCACACGACCGTGATACACGTAACCGCCACGGTCAAATACGCACTCGGTGATGCCCTTTGCGGTGGCTCTTTCTGCTAATGTCTTACCAACAGCCTTAGCTGCTTCTACATTTCCGCCGTACTGTGCAAAGTCCTTCTCAGTAGAGGATGCACTTGCTAGCGTTACACCGGCAACATCATCAATGAGCTGAACGTAAATATTGCTGAGGGAGCGATATACGTTGAGTCTGGGACGAGCAGCAGTGCCGCTGATTTTGCCACGAACACGAATGTGGCGCTTTTGTCTTGCCTTATTGGCGTCTTGTCTTGAAACCATTGTAATTCACTCCTTCCCTTATTTCTTACCTGCTTTGCCTTCCTTGCGGCGAATATGCTCAAAGTCATACTTGATACCCTTGCCCTTGTAGGGTTCCGGGGGTCTCTTCTCGCGGACCTGTGCGGCAAACTGGCCTACGGCCTGCTTATCTGCGCCGCTGATGACAATGGCGTTGGCACTGGGGCACTCAATGGTAATGCCTTCCGGTGCGTCCATGATCACCTGGTGAGAAAAAGCCAAGGTTCATTGTGAGCTTGTTGTTCTGTACCTGTACTCTGTAACCAACACCGTTGACTTCTAGATTCTTCTTGAAGCCCTCGGTCACGCCCAGAACCATGTTGTGAATGAGGGTGCGGGTCAAGCCGTGAAGAGACTTGTTCTCCTTCTCATCGTTGGGTCTTTTTACAATAACTTCGTTGCCTTCTACTGCGACTGCCATGTTCGGATGAACATTCCGGGTAAGTTCCCCTTTGGGGCCCTTTACGGTAACAGTCGTTCCGTCAACCTTTACGTCAACGCCGGCAGGAATTTCAATAGGCTTTAAGCCAATTCGTGACATACGACTGCACCTCCTTACCAAATAAATGCCAGAACTTCGCCGCCCACATTCTCTTTGCGAGCTTCTTTGTCTGTCATTACGCCTTTAGATGTAGAAACGATGGCTACGCCCAGGCCCTTCATAACCTTGGGCATATCCTCAACGCTTGAATACTTACGAAGACCGGGCTTAGACACGCGGCGCAGACCGGTGATGACGCGGCTCTTGCCCTCGCCATACTTCAGGGTCACGCGGATAACGCCCTGCTTGCCGTCTTCAATTACTTTGTAGCCTTTGATATAACCTTCATCTACCAGAATCTGAGCAATTGACTTCTTCATGTTAGATGCGGGAATATCTACAGTATCGTGCTTTGCGGAATTCGCGTTGCGAATTCCGGTCCGCATATCAGCGATAGGGTCTGTAATATGCATTGATATTTCCTCCTTATTCGATCTTCAATTCTCAGATTACCAGGAAGCCTTGCGGACACCGGGGATCTCGCCCTTATAAGCCAGCGTGCGGAAGCAGATACGGCACACGCCATACTTACGCAGGTATGCGTGAGGTCTACCGCAGATCTTACATCTGTTGTGCTGTCTGGTGGAATACTTGGCAGGACGAACTGCCTTGACTTTCATAGATGTTTTTGCCACGATAATCCCTCCTTACTCTGCAAACGGTGCGCCCATCAGCTTGAGCAGCTCCCGTGCTTCTTCATCTGTGTTTGCGGTGGTTACCATAATGATATCCATACCGCGCACCTTGTCGATCTTGTCATATTCGATCTCGGGGAAAATCAACTGTTCTTTGATACCCATGGCGTAGTTACCACGGCCGTCAAAGGAGTTTGCATTGATCCCTCTGAAGTCACGCACTCTGGGAGAGCCAGATTAAAGAATCTGTCCAGGAATTCATACATTCTCTCGCCACGCAGAGTGACCTTTACGCCGATGGGCATGCCCTCACGCAGCTTGAAGTTTGCAACAGACTTCTTTGCGCGGCACACCACGGGGCGCTGACCGGTGATCTGGGACAGGTCGGAGATGATTGCATCTACAACCTTAGAGTTTTCGCGGGCTTCGCCGCAACCAACATTGATAACAATCTTGTCAAGCTTCGGGATTTGCATAACAGATTTGTAGCCGAATTTCTTCATCAATGCCGGAGCAACTTCGCTCTTATAGGTTTCTTTTAACCTTGCAGCCATTGTTATGTTCCTCCCTTACTTAAAATTCGTTGCCGCATTTTTTGCAAATGCGTGCGCCGCCCTTTTTGTGGCCGACGCGGGTCGCCTCGTTACATTTGGGGCACACCAGCTGTACCTTGGAAGCGTACAGCGCGGACTCAACATCAATCAGGCCGCCGGCCTCGCCCATCTTGCGGGGCTTTACATGCTTGGTAACCACATTGACCTTCTTGACGATGACTTTACCCTCAGCAGGGCTAACAGCAACAACTTCGCCGCGCACGCCCTTGGATTTACCGGACAGCACCTGAACGGTATCGCCGGATTTTACAAACATCTTACTCATTCTCTCGCACCTCCATTAAAGCACTTCCGGAGCAAGGGACAAAATCTTCATGTAATCCTTATCACGAAGTTCTCTTGCTACGGGTCCAAAAATACGGGTGCCACGAGGCGTTTTATCCTCTTTGATAATTACGGCAGCATTTTCATCAAAACGAATGTACTGGCCGTCGTCACGACGTACACCTTTGGTTGTACGAACGATGACTGCTTTAACAACTTCGCCCTTTTTTTCACCACGCCGCCGGGTGCTGCTTTCTTGACGGAAGCAACGATCACGTCGCCGATGTTGGCGTATCTTCTGCCGGAGCCGCCCAGCACGCGAATGCAAAGAATCTCTTTAGCACCGGTGTTGTCTGCGACCTTCAGCCGACTTTCCTGTTGTATCACAGCATTTTCCTCCTTCGTACTGCAAAATAACACTTTGCTCATCTTGCAGTTATTATTTTAGTTCCGACTGCGAAAGCAGTCTGTATGAAAAACCAAGTAATCCGTTTGAATTATTTAGCCTTTTCAATGATCTCAACCACACGCCATCTCTTGTCTTTGCTGTAGGGACGGGTCTCCATAATCATAACCTTGTCGCCTACGCCGCACTCATTCTTCTCGTCGTGTGCTTTGTACTTCACGGTACGGTTTACGATCTTGCCATACAGCGGGTGAGACACTCTGTCCTGAATGCTAACCACAACTGTCTTATCCATCTTATCGCTGGAAACAAGACCAACTCTTGTCTTTCTGAGGTTTCTTTCCATGATCAGTTACCTCCTTCTTAAGAGTTAGCGCTTTCGAGTTCGATTGCGCGCTCCACAGTCTTAATGCGTGCAATGTCCTTCTTGACCGCTTTAATTCTCATAGGGTTGTCGAGCTGATTGATGGCCTGCTGGAAATGCAGGTTGAAGAGTTCATCCTTGAGCTCTGCCAACTTCTTTGCGCGCTGATCGGCGCTCAAAGCACGGATTTCTGCTGCTTTCATTCCTGCTCGCCTCCCTCTTTCTTAACGAACTTGCATTTTACGGGGAGCTTGTTGGCAGCAAGACGCATAGCCTCGCGCGCCACAGACTCCTCAACACCGCCCAGCTCAAACATAACGCGACCGGGCTTTACCACGGCTACCCAGTAGTCCACGTTACCTTTACCTTTACCCATTCGGGTATCGGCAGGACGAGCGGTAATGGGCTTGTCGGGGAAAATCTTGATCCATACCTGACCGCCACGCTTGGTGTAACGGGTCATAGCGATACGGGCAGCCTCGATCTGTGCCGCAGTGATCCATGCAGGCTCAGTGGTCATCAGACCGTACTCACCGTAGGTAACTTTATTGCCGCGGGTAGCCACACCGGTCATACGACCTCTGTGCTGCTTGCGGTGCTTAACACGCTTAGGTAACAGCATTATCGATTTCCTCCTTCCCGACGATTTCTTCTCTTATTACGAGACTCGTGAAGAACCTCGCCCTGGTAGATCCAAACCTTTACGCCGATACGGCCGTAAGTGGTCTTAGCCTCAACCAAACCGTAGTCAATGTCTGCACGGATGGTCTGCAGCGGGATCGTACCCTCTTTGTATGTCTCGGTACGCGCGATCTCGGCGCCGCCTACACGGCCGCTGACCTGGATCTTGATACCGCGAGCGCCCAAACGCATGGTGTTGCGGATAGCACCCTTTACTGCGCGACGGAAAGATACACGCCGCTCCAGCTGACCGGCCACATTCTGAGCAACCAAAGTTGCATTCAGATCGGGCTGCTTGATCTCAACGATGTTGATGTACACTTCGTTCAGTTCTTTGCCCAGTTTCTTGGCGCACAGCGCTCTGAGCTTTTCGATCTCAGCGCCCTGCTTGCCGATCACCATACCGGGCTTTGCGCAGTGGATGTTGATGCGCACACGCTTGGCGTCACGCTCAATCTCCACCTTAGGAACACCTGCGCCGGAAAGGGTCTCCAGCAGATACTTACGCAGCTTGTAGTCCTCTACAAGGGTATCGCCGAACTCGCCCTTCTTTGCGTACCAGCGGGAGTCCCAGTTTTTAATGACACCGATTCTGAGACCGGTAGGATTACATTTCTGTCCCATTTAACTCTTCCTCCTCGCTTAGTCTTCCATTTCCTTAACGGTAATGGTGATGTGAGATGTTCTCTTGTTGATTCTGTAAGCTCTGCCCTGGGCTCTGGCCTGAATTCTCTTCAGAGTGGGGCCGGCGCCTACATTGCAGTCGCTCACATACAGACGGGAAACATCCATATTGTTGTTGTTCTCTGCATTTGCCATCGCGGACTTGAGCACCTTCATCACAGGCTCACAAGCGGCTTTGGGGGTGTATTGCAGAATAGCCATGGCCTTGTCGGCAGGCTGCTTTCTGATTAAATCAAGTACGATCTGAACCTTTCTGGGAGAGATACGGACGTACGTTGCTTTTGCTGTAGCTTCCATAATAAATCTCCTTTCCGATTACTTAGATGACTTGGAGCCTGCGTGGCCTCTAAATGTTCTGGTGGGCGCGAACTCACCCAGCTTATGGCCGACCATGTCCTCGGTCACATAGACCGGTACATGCTTTCTTCCGTCGTGAACAGCAAAGGTATGACCTACGAATTCAGGGAAGATTGTGGAACTTCTGGACCAGGTTTTGATAACCTGCTTGTCGCCCTTAGCGTTCAGGGCTTCAACCTTTTGAACAGGCTTTCTTCAACATAAAAGCCCTTCTTGGCACTTCTACTCATTTAATCTTCTCCTTTCTTCTTATTTACCGTTGCGACGGCGAACGATCATCTTGTCAGACTTTTTCTTCTTGCTGCGGGTCTTATAACCCAGAGCAGGCTTGCCCCAAGGGGTGCAAGGACCGGGACGGCCGATGGGGGACTTACCCTCACCACCACCGTGCGGGTGGTCGTTGGGGTTCATTACAGAACCGCGAACAGTGGGACGGAAGCCCATATTGCGCTTACGACCGGCCTTACCGATCTTCACATTTGCATGATCGGCATTGCCAACCACGCCAATGGTAGCCATGCAGTTGCAGGGCACGTTGCGCAGCTCGCCGGAGGGCAGACGCAGCAGTGCGTACGGACCTTCCAGAGCCATCAGCTGTGCGCCGTTACCGGCAGAGCGAGCCAGCTGTGCGCCGTTACCGGGATACAGCTCCACATTGTGCACCATAGTACCAACGGGAATGTACTGCAGCGGCAGAGCGTTACCGGCCACGATGTTACATCCGTACCGGCTACCACGGTGTCGCCTACCTTCAGGCCTTCGGGAGCGGTGATGTAGCTCTTCACGCCGTCCTCATACTGGATGAGAGCGATGTGCGCGCTTCTGTTGGGATCATACTCATGCTCTTGACCTCAGCGGGAATATCGAACTTGTTGCGCTTGAAGTCGATCACACGGTATTTTTTTTTCTGTTACCGCCGCCACGATGACGAACGGTGATTCTGCCGTAGGAGTTGCGGCCGGACTTTTTGTTCAGCGGCTGAAGCAGAGAACGCCCGGAGCAACCTTGGACAGAGAAGAGTAATCGGTAACCGACATATTCCGTCTGGACGGCGTAGTCGGCTTATAAGTTTTGATTGCCATTCTTATTTCTCCTTTCCGGATAACTTTGCGAAAGGATGGCTCCTTTCATACCTCATCACCCGAAATCATGGTTGTCTTAGTGTTTGTATATATAATGTATAAGAGATTACATCATATCGTTGAAGAACTCAATCTCCTTGGAGTCCTCGGTGAGGGTAACCACAGCCTTCTTCCAAGAGGGGGTGTAACCCACATTGGCGCCCTGGCGGCGCTTCTGACCTCTTACATTCAGGGTGTTTACTTTCTTCACCTTGGTGCCGGGGAACAGTTCCTCAACAGCCTTCTTGATCTCAATCTTGCCGGCGTCTTTGGCAACTTTGAAGGTATATTTCTTCATCATGATGCCGGTCATGGACTCTTCCGTAATGATCGGCTTAATGATAATGTCCTGTGCAGCTTTCATTATGCATATACCTCCTCGATCTTCTTGGCGGCGTCCTTCAGAACAACGAAGCTGTCGCAGTTGAGAATGTCATACACGCAAAGGGTGTTGGCGGTCACAACCTTAACGCCGGCGATGTTCCGTGCGCTCTTATAAATCTTCTCGTCCTTATCTGCGGTGACGATCAGGATCTTCTTGGCAGCCTTCAGCTTGGTGAGCATCTCGACCACAGCTTTGGTCTTAATGTCTTCCAGCTCTACCTTGTTCACTACCATCATCTCCTCAGCAGCAACCTTGCTGGACAGCGCGGACTTCATAGCCAGTCTGCGCACCTTCTTGTTGATGCTGATGCCGTATGTTCTGGGCTTCGGGCCGAGAGCAATACCGCCGTGGGTCCACTGCGGGCTTCTGGTAGAACCCTGACGGGCACGACCGGTGCCTTTCTGTCTCCAGGGCTTTGCATCGCCGCCGCTGACCTCAGAACGAGTGAGAGTTGACTGTGTGCCCTGACGCTGGTTAGCCAGATAGCTGACCACTGCAAGATGCATTGCGGATTCGTTCGGCTCAATGGCGAAAACGGAATCTGCAAGTTCCAATTTAGAAGTTTTCTTACCTTCCTGGTTATAAACCTGAACCTGTGCCATTTTAATCTCTCCTTTCGTTAAGCTTTCACTGCGTCAGCGATGACAACAATGCCGCCCTTGGGGCCGGGAACGGCGCCCTTGATGGCGATGAGGTTATTCTCGGCATCCACCTTAACAACCTCGAGGTTTTGAACGGTTACGGTCTCATGACCCAGGTGACCTGCCATCTTCTTGCCCTTAAATACGCGAGAGGGGCTGGAGCAGGCACCCAAAGAACCGGCGTGACGGGCGTTGGGGCCGGTACCGTGGCTCATTCTCAGACGAGAGAAGTTCCAGCGCTTAATGGCGCCTGCGGTGCCCTTACCCTTGCTGGTGCCCTTCACATCGATCTTTTTCGCCGGGAGCGAAAATATCGGCCTTCAGGATGTCACCTACATTCATTGCGGAAATGTCGTCCAGACGAAATTCCTTCAGTGTCTTCTTGGGAGCCACATCGGCTTTGTCAAAATGACCCTTCATCGGTTTGTTGACGCGTGTGATCTTCACATCGCCAAAGCCCACCTGAATGGCCTCATAGCCGTCGTTCTCCATTGTCTTCTTCTGGGTAATCGTGCAAGGACCGGCCTCCACAACGGTTACAGGGATTGCATGGCCCTGTGCGTCGAAGACCTGGGTCATGCCGATTTTCTTACCGATAAGACCTTTCTTCATGTTTATTCCTCCTTTGGTTATTGGTTGGGTCTCCCCAACATGACCTCGACCGGGTTGCGATCTGTTTTCAGTTCAATTAGAGCTAATCTCGATCTCAACGCCTGCCGGGAGCTCAAGACTTGTCAGCGCTTCCACCGTCTTGTTGGAAGGTCTGAGAATGTCGATGAGTCTCTTGTGTGTTCTCTGCTCAAACTGCTCACGGCTGTCCTTGTACTTGTGTACAGCACGCAGGATGGTAACAACTTCCTTCTCGGTGGGAAGCGGGATGGGACCGCTCACCTGAGCGCCGGTGCGCTTTGCGGTGTCTACGATCTTCTCCGCAGCCTGGTCCACCAGGTTGTGGTCATAGCCCTTCAGTCTGATGCGGATCTTAACTTTACTTGCTGCCATGTGAAATTCCTCCATGAATTTTGATGGTGCGAGCAACCATTGTTTGACTACCCACCCGTGTGTTTCAACCCTTACCGTAAATAAAGCCGAATGAAGGCAGTTCATTCGGGCACGGTTACACGGTGCACAGCGCGTTCGCAAGTCACGCTCTGCAAGGACCCCTTACGGTCCGCGTCGTACAATGATTCGTTTCGCCCGGTTTGAAATCGGACATACTCCGCCGAAATTACCGCTCTGGGTAGGAGCGCAACCTCCGGCATCAACGCATATCTGGTTGTGTGTTGCGGTGTCTATATATTATATATATAATACGCCCAATCACACGCAGGCAATATTATATTATATAGAGCCCCTGCTGTCAAGCCTTTTTTTGAAGTTCTTTGGAATTTTTTTCATTGTGCAAAATGACAGAAAATCCGGCTCCATTTTTGTAAAAATCACCAAAGCAGAACCACCGTTTTTTTGGTGTCTCTCCCCTGTCGAACCACAAGATGTAGTTGCCGTTCTCCATATTTAGTAGGAAACGCCCCGCGCCGTGGAAATATTCCGTCGCGTCGCTTTGACCGAATTTTTGAAAAATTTAATTTTTGATGTCAAAAGTTATACGACATTGTACCAATAAAATAAACGCAGTGCCCAAGCCGATCGGCCTGAACGCTGTGCAAATCGCTATATTATAGTATGTTTATATATAGGGCTACTTGAGCTTGGCAATGGTCACGCCGTTCTCGCCCTCGCCGTACACCCCCCAGCCGGTACTCGGCCACATTGGGATGGTGGCGCAGTTCTTCCTGTACGGCGGTACGCAGCGCGCCGGTACCTTTGCCGTGGATAATGCGCACCTCGGATATGTTATTGAGCACGCACTTATCAATAAACAGACCCAGGTTGCCCAGGGCTTCCTCTACTGTTTGGCCTCGCAGATCCAGCTCGGTTTTTACATCCGCGTCTGCCCGGGAGGTGGTGCGCCGCAGGGTGCGCTGGCCGGTGATCGGCGCTTTCTTCTTAGGCGGCAGCAGGCGCAGATCCGTGGGTTTGACCCGCGTTTTCAGCATACCAGAGGAAACCAAGATCTTACTGCCCAGTTCCAGCACGTCGCCCTCACCAATGCCCTTGATGAGCACATGGTCCCCCTACCTGCAAGGGGCGGGGTAACTTATAATCCGCATCCCAATCGGTGTTCAGCCGGTTGGGGTTCACAATATCGTCCAACTCACCCAAGCGATTTTTGATCTCCCGCCTGGTCTTGCGGGCCAGTTCCGTGGCGTTGGTGGCAGTCTGCTCTTTCTTCAACTGCTCCAGCTGAAGCAGGAAGTCCGAAGATGTGCGTTTGGCAGCATCTACCAGCCGCTGTGCCTCTCGCTTAGCCTTGTCCAGTTCTCGATCCCGCAGGGTGTCGATCTTGGACTTTTCTTCTCTGGCCTTGGCAGCCAGCCGCTCCGCCTCTTGCCGTTCCTTGGACGCCGCTGCCCGCTCCTCGTCCAGTGCCTTTCGAGCGCTCTCCAGATTCTCCAGCACAGACTCAAACTGCCGGTTCTCCGAGCCGACAATCTCCTTAGCTGCCCGCACTACCGCCGGATCCATGCCCAGGTGCTCCGTAATGGCAAAGGCGTTGGACCGACCGGGCACGCCGATCAGCAACCGATAGGTAGGCCGCAGGGTCTCCACATCAAACTCGCAGCAGCCGTTACTGACCCCGGGCGTATCCAGCGCATAGGCTTTCAGCTCTGCATAATGGGTGGTGGCGGCAATGTGCGCTCCCTTTTGGCGCAGATATTCAATGACAGACACTGCCAGCGCCGCGCCCTCGATGGGATCCGTCCCGGCGCCCAACTCGTCGATCAGCACCAGGGAGTCTTCGTCCGCCTTTCCCATAATATCAATAATATTCACCATATGAGAGGAGAAAGTGGACAGGTTTTGGGCAATGCTCTGTTCATCTCCGATATCCACCAAGATTTGGCGGTACAGCGCCAGTTTGCTGCCGTCTGATACCGGGATCAACAACCCACAGCCCACCATCGCCGTCAGCAGGCCCAGGGTCTTTAAGGTCACCGTCTTGCCGCCGGTATTGGGGCCGGTGATCACCAGCGTATCATAGTCCGTGCCCAGGGTAATATGCACCGGCACCACCCGCTCTTTATCAATCAGCGGATGGCGGGCATTTTTCAAATCCGTTACGCCCTCGGTGTTCAGCTGGGGACGAGCGGCTTTCATTTGGTACGCCAAGTGCGCCTTGGCAAAGATCAGGTTCAGCCGCACAGCACTGTCATAACTGTGGCGCACGCTCTCTGCAAAAGTGCCTGCCTCTGCGGACAGCTCAAAGAGAATGCGCTGCACCTCTTCCCGCTCCCGGCCCTCTAACACCTTAATGTCATTATTGGCGTCCACCACCGCCGCCGGCTCGATAAACACCGTAGCGCCGCTGGAGGAGGTGTCATGCACCAGACCGGGCACCTCGCCCCGGTGCTCCGCCTTTACCGGCACTACAAAGCGCCCGCCACGCTGGGTGACGATGGGCTCTTGCAGGAATTTTTGGTAATGGGTGGAGTGGATCATACCGTCCAGCCGTTGCCGAATGGCTGCCGCCTTGGCCTTAATCTTCCGACGAATGTCGTAAAGTTCTTCCGAGGCCTTGTCCGCCATTTCCTCCGGACTGACAATGCAGGTAAAGATCCGGTTCTCCAAATATTTGTTCACCGTAATGCCGTCAAAAAAAAGAAATTCAGGGACGAGCTTGTGCCCGCCAAATGGCCGTGCCAGTCGTCCAGAATGCGCAGCGCCCGCAGGGTGTCGCCCACCTGCAGCAACTCCGTCATATTCAGGCACCCGCCGGCTGCCGCCCGCTGCAACGGACCGTTTACATTATGCAGCCCGCCAAAAGACGGCGCGCCGAACCGGGCCAGCATAGAAAAAAAAGCGTCCTCCGTCTGATCCAGCAGGAGAGCAATCTCCCCCGGGTCTGCCGCAGGGCGCAGCGCCAATGCCGCCTCTTTGGCGTCGTCACAGGTGGTCTGTTCCGCCAAAAGGGCAAGCACCTTATCCAGTTCCAAGGTTTGCAAATTCTTATCCATATCTCTATCCATTATGATGCTATGTAGTCGCGTCCCCGGCTTGCAGGGACTTGTAGAATTCCAGTGTGGTAAAGCGCCGGTCCAGCCGCCGCAGGGTGTACTGCTCCGTCACCCGGCCCAGCAGTGCCATTTGCTCCGGCGACAGAGCAAAGCCAAAAATACGCCCCGGCTCCGTCAGGCAAATGTAGCGCACGGCGGTCATCACCGTCTTGGGTACTGCCACGGCGCCTGCCTTGGGGCAATTCTCACAGTAAATGTAGCCCCCGTCCACATCAAAGTACATCACCGGTGTTTCATAAGTCCCGCAGTTGGCGCAGGCCAAAATATTGGGCATATAACCGGAGATGGACAGGGCGCGCAGCTCAAACACCGCCTTGATCTGCACCAGCGGCTTGGTACCCTTGCACAATAGGTGCAGGGTGTTCAGCAGCAGGCGCAACAATTCCGGCGCCGGTTGTTCCTCCGCCGCCAATTCGTAGCTAAGCTGGGCAAAATATTGGGCAGCTGCCAGCCGATCAATATCCTGCCGCAAGCCAAAAAACACCTCAATGGGTGCCGCACTGTCTACCGTATAAGCGTCGCGCCCACGGTACAGGGCAAACTCGCCATAGCAAAAAAGGGAGGTGGCAGCGGCACGCCGATTCTTCAGCTGCTTGCCGCCTCGCACAAACGCACGCACCAGCCCGTGATCCGCCGTCAGCAAAGTCACCAGGCGATCATTCTCCCCGGTGGTCTGCTCCCGTATCACTAACCCTTTGGTGGTACTGTTCATGCCCCTCTTGTCGTTCCTCTTCCTTGTATTTCAAATAATCGGCCACACGGCCGGTTTGTATAAACTGTTGCCAGCTGTTCTCTGCCATCGACATAGGATCACCGTTTTTATTGTATCCTATGCGTGCAACGCCATTTGTGCCAAATTCATCCAAGGACAAAATCCAACACCGCAGCGGCAAAAAATCAATTTATTCGTTATCCAAACCAAAGTTGTGGATCAGGCCCTCACGGTTGCGCCAGTCCTCTTTCACCTTAACCCAGGTGTACAGATTGACCTTGATCCCGAAAAAAGCGCTCCATATCCTGCCGAGCAAATGTGGCGATCTTTTTAAGCATAGCGCCGCCCTTGCCGATGACCATACCCTTATGGCTCTCCCGCTCGCAGTAAATGGTGGCATCCACATCCAAACAGCTGCCGTCCGGGCGTTCCTTCATCTTCTCAATGGCAACGGCAATGCCGTGGGGAATCTCCTTATCCATTAGGCGCAGAATCTTCTCCCGGATCATTTCCGCCGCCAGCACCCGCTCCGGCTGATCCGTCAAGGTATCGTCCGGAAAAAAAAATGGGGCGACGGCAGCGCCAGGCGTTCCATCTCCGTCAGCAGATCCTGCACACCCTCGCCGGTCTGGGCGCTGCAAGGCACCACAGCCGTAAAGTCATACAGCCCTGCCAACTGGCCGATGCGGGGAGCCAGTTCCGTCTTGTCCCGCAACATGTCAATTTTGTTAATGGCCAGGATCACCGGCAAGCGCTGCTTTTTGCACATTGCCAGCAGTTCCTGCTCCTTGTCGTTGAGCTCGCCCTTAGGCTCCACCACAAACAGGCAGGCATCCACGCCCGCCTGGTTCATGTGCTCGCCCAGCTTGTTGTGGGCATGGTGAAAACCGGGGGTGTCCGTAAACACCAGCTGCACCTCGTCCCGAGTCAGCACGCCCATGATCTTGGTACGGGTGGTCTGTGGCTTAGAAGACACAATGGCGATCTTGCTGCCGGTAAGTCGGTTCAAAATAGAAGATTTGCCCACATTGGGCTTGCCGATAATGGCGATAAATGCAGATCGGGTCATGACTCGTCTCCCATGTAATAGCTACTGTCCCGCTTCCAGCCGATTTGGGTCAGCACGGTTTCTTCCTTTTCGCGCATACGCACTTCTTCCAGTCCGCCCTGCTCATGGTCGTAGCCCAGCAGGTGCAGCATGGAATGGACGGTCAAAAAGCCGATCTCCCGCTGCAAGGGGTGATTATACAGCTCTGCCTGCTCCATGGCTTTCTCCATAGAGATCACAATATCCCCCAGCAGCTTGGCGCCGGTGTCGTGGTTAATGTCGTACACACCGTTCTCCCCCAGAGGGAAGCTAAGTACATCCGTCTCTCTGTCGATGTTTCGATACGCTTTGTTCAGCTCACGGATCTGTTCGTTATCCACAAAGCGCACGCTCACCTCTGCACTGCCCTCGAAATGCTCCAGCTCCAGCACAGCGTGGCAACAACGGCGGATCAGCAACCGAATACCGGTAGGCACCTTCACTGCCTTTTGATCGTTTGAAATGACCACTTTTACAGATTCCATTACTTGTTTTTCTCCTCATATTTTTCATACGCCCGAATAATGTCCTGCACCAACCGGTGGCGCACCACATCCTTCTGGCTGAATTTATGAATTTCAATATCATCTACATGCTTTAGAATGTCCATCACCTTCACCAGCCCGGAGCGCTTGCCCTCCGGCAGATCAATCTGGGTAATGTCGCCGGTGACCACCATTTTGGAGTTGAACCCCAGGCGGGTCAAAAACATTTTCATCTGCTCCGGCGTGGTGTTTTGGGCCTCATCCAGGATAATGAAACTGTCGTCCAAGGTACGCCCACGCATATAGGCCAGCGGCGCCACCTCGATAGCGCCTCGCTCCTGGTAGCGCTGAAAACTCTCAGCCCCCAGCATATCAAACAGCGCGTCATATAACGGGCGCAAGTACGGGTCTACCTTTGCTTTGCAGGTCGCCGGGCAGGAAGCCCAACTTTTCGCCCGCTTCCACCGCCGGGCGGGTCAAAATGATCCGGTTCACCTCTTTGGCACGAAAGGCGGTAACCGCCATTGCCACAGCCAGGTAAGTTTTGCCGGTACCGGCCGGGCCCACGCCAAAGGTGATGGTGTTTTTGGCAATGGACTCGCAGTACCGCTTTTGGCCCACGGTCTTTGGCTTCACCGGGCGGCCCTTGGCCGTCACGCACACCGAGTCCGTGGTCATGGAGGAGAGCACATCCTCGTTGCCCTCGCCCACCAGCGAGATCACATAGCGTACATTCTGCTCCGTCAGTTGCTCGCCTTTGTTAATTAGGGTCAGCAGTCCGTTCAGCGCCCTAGCAGCGGCGGCCACATTCTCTGCGTCCCCCACCACCTTCAGGTCTGCGCCCCCGGCAGGTGATGGTCACGCCGTACTCCCGCTCCAATAGCTTTATGTTTTCATCGAAGCTGCCAAACAGGTTCGCTGCCTGTTCCATCGCTTCAAAGGTGATTACCTGTTCTGTCATACTTTAACTTCTGCCTTTATCCGTTCAATTCTGCGCTCCTCTACCCGGCAAACGGTAAAGTGCACATTCTCATAATCCACCGTTACCGGCTGGGTCTCCTTGCCGGTGGGAAGATAGCCCAGGCGGCTGATCAAAAAGCCTGCCAGCGTGTCATAATCCCCCCCGGCAAGGGCACGCCCAGCGCCTTTTCCGCGTCATCCATATCTACCGAGCCATCAAAGGTGAAGGTGTGCTCCCCGGTTTGGATTACATCCGCCTCTTCCTCGTCGTACTCGTCCATAATATTGCCCACAATGCTCTCCAGAATATCCTCCATGGTCACCAGCCCGGCAGTGCCGCCGTACTCATCTACCACAATGGCCATCTGGATACGCTTGTCCGTCATAGTGGCGAACAGCTTGCCGCATGGAATACTCTCCGGTACAAACAGCGGCTCCCGCACATAGTCCGTCAGCCGGGTGCCGGCCGGCACAGGCTTACCCACAAAGGGCAGCAGGTCTTTTACATAGAGAATGCCCTGCACATTATCCAGATCCTCGTGGAATACCGGGATCCGGGAGCACCCTGCCTCCAGTGCAAAGGCAGCGGCATAACCAATGGTGGCCGTCTCCTCCACTGCCTCGATCTCTGTGCGGTGGGTCATAATATCCTCCGCACAAAGTCGGTCAAAATCGAAGATATTATGGATCATCTCCCGCTGAGACGCTTCCAGTTCTCCTTTGGCCTGGTCCTCGTCCACCAGCTGGCGAATTTCCTCTTTCGTTGTGCTCTCTCGCTTAAATAATCGGTCAATCAGGCTGTTCCCGCCCATAATGGCCCCTGCCTCCTGTGCAATACAAATTTTTCCGTTTATTTATTATATACACTTTATTTTAGATTGTCAAATATGTTAAGATATAAAGCAGAAAGGCAGGTAGCTATGATAGACGATTTGCTGACGGAAGAGAATGTTTGGGACCGACTGCGCCGGGAGGGCAAGCCCCTGGTGCTCTATGGCATGGGCGACGGGGCAGAGAAAATCAATGCCGTGTTAGAAAGCAAGGGAATGCACATCACTGCGGTCTTTGCCAGTGATGATTTTGTGCGAGGCCAGTCTTTTTTTGGGCCACACGGTGCAGCGCTACCGGGAGGTGTGCGCGCAATTTACGGACTTTTTTAATGTGGTACTGGGCTTTGCCAGCCAGCGCCCGGAGGTACTGGAAAACATCGCCCGGATCAATCGAGAGCACCCGGTGTATGCACCGGATATTCCGGTGGCCGGCGTAGGGCTGTTTACTCGGGAATACGCCGCTGCCCACCGGGCGGAAATAGAACTGTTTACGCCAAATTGGCCGATGAAGAGAGCCGCCGGGTGTATCATTCCGTATTGCGTTACAAAATCAGCGGTAAAGTTGATTACCTTTACAATTCGTTTGCAAATATGGACGAGATTTTTTTACCGAAATTTTGCAAGTGAACCAACAGGAGATTTTGGTGGATATGGGCGCTTATAACGGCGACACAATTCGCCAATTTTACAGTATTCGTGCGGAAAATACAAATCCATTTACGCCTTGGAGCCGGATGGCAAAAACTTCAAAAAAGCTGTGCCGCTCCACCGAGGGTATGCAAGGTGTTCACCTTTACAATAAAAGCGCCTGGGACCGGCAGACCACTTTACATTTTGATGCCTGCGCCGGGCGCAATTCCCACCTGTCGCCCACCGGTACAGCGGTGGAAGCCACGGATCTGGACAGCCTGCTACAAGGTGCGCCGGTGACCCTGCTGAAAATGGACATTGAGGGCAGTGAAAGCAAGGCGCTGACCGGCGCCGCCCACACCATTATCACCTGGCGGCCCAAACTATATGTATGCGCCTACCATCGCAACGAAGATTTGTTCTCCCTGCCGCTGCAAATTCTGAGCCTTTGCCCGGACTACAAGCTGTACTTCCGCCACAGTCCGTACATTCCGGCGTGGGAAAGCAATTTTTACTGTATTCCGACCCATTTGGACGACAACGACCATTAACGCCCCGCTGCATTGACAAGGCTCTTTACAAATTATATAATAGATTTTACGGCTTATGAAATGAAGCGTCCTCTTTGGAGGGCAGTTAGAATGTCTATGCTGACCATCGCAATACCGCAGTTCGTAGAGAACCTGCGCAAAAACATACAAGGGGTAGAAACCACTGAAGAACTGCTGATCCGCACGCTGATCGCTGTGGGGAGCGTTGTGGTGCTGCTTCTGTTACGAAATATCATTTCCGGGGGAATACTTACCGTCATTGGCAAGACCTTTTGCCGCCGCAAACCCCGGGTGCAATCGCTGATTAAAGACGGACTGAAAAAGCCCCTGGCCTTTTTCTTGGTACTGGCCGGCATTGCCCTGGGTCTGCAAATCATCGCCCCCTCCGGAGAGCTACATAAGATCGGCCTGTTTCTCATTAAGGCCGGCGGCATTGTGTGCGCCTGCTGGGGCGGCGTGCGCCTTCTGAACGGCGAGCTGGACAATTATACCTTTGACACGGCAGCCGGCGAGGACAAAACCCGGCTGACCGCCTTTCGCTTTATCTCCAATGTAGCCAAGATCGTGATTATCTGCATCGGCGCACTGCTGGTGCTGGAACTGCTGGGCTACTCCGCCACACGCATTTTTGCCGCTTTAGGCATCGGCGGCGTGGCTGTGGCCTTTGCCTGTAAAGATGCGGTGGAGAACCTGATCTCCGGCTTTATCATTGTATTTAACAAGCCGTTTCGCGTGGGGGACTTTATCGCCGTTGGAGAATTAAGCGGTACGGTGGAGGACATTGCCGTGCGCTCCACCACCCTGCGAGCGCTGGACGGCAGCCGTTATGTGCTGCCCAATACAGCCCTGACCAATCAGAGCATTATCAACTATGCGGATATGGAAAAGCGACTGATCGACCAAACTTTCACTTTGCATTATAAACACAGCCGCACGGACTTAGAGCGGTTTGAGCAGGATCTGCGAGCACTGTTGCAGGCCGATCCGGCAGTCGTACAGGACGATATTCGAACAGATTTTGTGAATTACGGCGCCCACGGCATGGATGTACAGGTGTACTATTATGTGATTGCCCCCACCGTAGTGGAGCTGGGGCAAATCAAAAATCGTTTGAACCTGCAAATCAAAGAGCTTCTGGACAAAGAGGGCTTTGAACTGGCCTACAATTCTGCCACTGTTTACTTGGAGCAAGAGACGGAGGGTAAGGATCAATGATGTTTGTTGTTTACGGCGTAATTATCTTTCTCGCTTCCGGCATCGGCGCCTTTTTAGGCGGTGGCTCCGGGGTGATTATTAAACCGCTGCTGACCCTGTAGACGACACCACCGAGGTCATCAACTTTATCTCCTCCGTGTCCGTTTTTGCCATGAGTTGCAGTTCCACCGTAAAGCACTTGCGCGCCAAGACGAAGGTGGACTTTAAGACGGTGCTGCTGATCTCTGCCGGGTCTATTTTAGGCGGCTTTGCAGGCAAGCACATTTTTGATCTGTTTAACCGACTGCTCAGCGATAACCTGGCTATGGCTTACCAGGCTGTACTGTTGGCCTGTCTGCTGGCAGTGGCTCTATGGTATGTGAACAAGGGCAAAAAGAGCTTTCACTTAAAGAACCCCATCACCATTCTTCTGGGTGGCGTCGTGCTGGGCATTCTGTCCAGCTTCCTGGGCATTGGCGGCGGGCCCATCAATATTATGTTCTTCCTGCTGTTCTTCTCTATGAGCATGAAGGAAGCCACTGTGTACAGCGTGGCCGTCATCTTCTTTAGCCAGCTGTCCAAGCTGGTGACCTATGTAGCCACCGCCACGGTGCCCAAGTTCGACTACCGCATTCTGCTGATTGCGGCTCCGGCAGCTGTGATCGCCGGTATCATTGGCGCAGCACTGAATAAAAAGGCCAACAACAAGATCGTCACCCGGGTATTTTCCGCGGTGCTGGGCGTATTTATCTGCCTGAACATCTATAATGCAATCACCGGCTTTATGGCCGGATAAATAAAAAGACAATACGCTGCGCCCACGGGTGCAGTTCAGGAACAGGAGTTGAACATGGCAAAGCGTAAGAACATCATCTTCTACTTCAGCGATCAGCAGCGGTGGGATACCGTCAATGAAACGGCGGGCAGCGGATTGCTGGAATTTACCAGCCACGGCTACGACGGCTACATCTTTGACGGCGACGGCAACAAGCTGGACTTTACCGGCTACCGGGCTGACTGTATCAACGATTTTGCCCTGGAATACCTGGAGAGCGGACGGGAGGCAGACAAACCCTTCTTCCTATTTATCAGCCAGCTGGAGCCTCACCACCAAAACGACCACCATCATTACGAGGGCTATAAAGAGACCGTCAATCAATACAAGGACTATCCTCTACCCCCGGACCTCACCTTCCTAAAGGGCGACTATAAAGAGATGTACCCGGACTATATCTCCGCCATCAATCGGTTGGACTATAATGTGGGCCGCCTGGTGCAAAAGCTCAAGGATTTGGGCATTTATGACGACACGGTCATCATCTATTCCTCAGACCACGGCAGCCACTTTAAGACCCGCAATTTGGAGTACAAGCGCTCCTGCCACGACAGTGCCACCCACACCCCGCTGATCATCAAAGGCGGCGGCTTTGACGGCGGCAAGGCAGAGAACCGGCTCACCTCCCTCATCGACCTGCCCCCCACTTTCCTGAGCCTGGCGGGCATTCCCATACCGCCCAGTTACATGGGCAAGGATCTGTGCCAAATGCAGCAGACGACACAGCCGCTTCACGACTGTGTGTTTATGCAGATCAGCGAAAGCCAGTGCGGCCGCGCCATTCGTACGGACCGATTCAAATACGCGGTGCGCACCTTAGCGCCTACCGGCTATCTGAAGTACAATGCCGGTGTATACTTTGAGGATTATCTTTATGATTTAGAGAAGGATCCCATTGAGCGCTGCAACCTGATCCGTGATCCCCGTTACAGCCATGTGCGCCAGGAGATGAAATATCTGCTGCTGCGTGAAATGAAAAATGCCGGAGAAGCCGCACCTGTGATTCTCCCCGCCCTGAAAGTGAGGAAAAAATAATGAACGAACCACAAAAGAAATACCTAACCACCAGGGAGCGGATATGCTTTACCGTGGGTGCCTTCGGCCGCTCCGGTATTTACACGCTGATGTCCATGTTTACCTTGGTATTCTTCCAAAACGGCGCCGGGCTGTCCCTGTCTCAGGGCACCACCATCATCTTGATTGGCCGTATCTTTGACGCTCTCAATGACCCGGTGATGGGTATGATCGTAGATCGCACCAAGTCCAAGTGGGGCAAAATGCGGCCCTATCTGCTGTTTGCACCGGTGCCCATTGCCATTTGCACCATATTGCTGTTTACTGCGCCCTTTAAGGAGGGTTCCACCGCCGCTTTTGTGTGGGCGCTGATCACCTACATTCTGTGGGGCGTGGCCTTTACCGTACAGGATGTGCCTTTCTGGGGCCTGTCCTCTGTGATTACCCCGCTGGAAAGTGAGCGTACTTCCTTTATTTCCACCGCCCGCCTGGGCTCCACCTTCGGCGGCATTCTGCCGGCGTTGCTGGTGCCCATTCTGTACCAGAGCAACATGGGCTATAACAAAGGTTTCTTTGTAGGCGCCCTGATCTTTGCCCTGCTGGGCTGCGGGCTGTCCATTCTCATCTTCTTTGTATCCAAAGAGCGCGTGCCCAAGATGGATCACACCCCCCTCCTTCAAGGAGACTTTTGTGGTGCTGGGCAAGAACAAGCTGCTGCTGATCGTTATTGCCGCTTCCGTTCTGGGCTCCACTATGGTTACCGCCAACCAATGCGCGGACTATATCGGCAATTACATTATTATTCAGAATTATACAGACTTCCGCCAGATCTTTATGGACTTCCTGCCCGGCGCACAAAGCACCCTGGTACCCAATGTGGACGCTGCGGCAGCCTACGACTTCTGGATCCCTCGCGGCACCATTGTGACCACCCTGACCGTAGCCATCGGCGTAGGCATGGTGCCTGCCATGGCCATCTTCCCCCTGCTGCGCAAGAAGTTCAGCTTAAAGCAGATCTACATTGGCTCCGCCCTGTTTGGTTTTGCCGTGCACGGCCTTTGCTATGTGATTTTGGCACAAGATGTAACAAGATCAACATCTTTATCCTGTGGATTTTCCTGTTCCTGATGGGTCTGCCCCTGGGCATTTACAATGTGATTACCTACGCGCTGATTGCCGACTCCATCGACTATTTGGAGTGGAAGACCGGCGAGCGCCAGGAGGGCGTGTGCTTTGCATTCCAAACCTTCCTGTCTAAGGTAAACGCCGCGATTGCCACCTTCGTGTTCGGTCAGCTGCTGGCGCAAACGGACTTTAAGGCCGTAGACAAATCCCTGGTGGATAACGCCGGGCGTCAAATCTTCTTTGAGCAATCTGGCAGTACCCAAAAAATGCTGCTGGCGCTGGTGACCATTGTACCGGCTGTGGGCTTTATCCTGACCATCATTCCCATGTTCTTTAACAAGTACACCGGCAAGGTGAAGGCCCAGGCCCAGGCTGAGCTGGAGGCTAAGCGCGAAAAGCTGATGGAAAGCGAAGAAGCCTAAATACCCTAAAAATCATAAAAAGCACTTCCTGCGGGAAGTGCTTTTATTATCCATTTCTTTGTATTCCCTTTTTAGCAGCAACGCGCCCTGTCCTTCAGAGCGGCCTGAGAGCAGCTGTATTCAAGCTTTTTGTCTTTTGCGCGTACCGGGTACCAACGATCGGCAAAAAGCGCGCAGAGGGATTGCTGTGCCGTCCTTGCGCAGTTTTGAAAACCTCTTTTCTAAAGGGCAAGGCATAGAACGCACAAAAAAAGCACCGCCGCAGCGGTGCTTTTGTTTTTATTGGTTGATCTTATTCAGCGCTATCGTCGCCCTTAGCGGCGCGCTTAGCTACCAACTCACTCAGGATACGGCTATGCTCTTTATCGGACATTGCATACTTAATGGTGGGCAATGCGGAGAGAACCATACCAATGGCAGGCGGAATGGAGATCAGGAAGAACATGGTGGCGGCGTACTTACCGGCGCCGGAACCACCGTCATAGCTCAGGAAATCTGCGCCGCTCTTCAGGGCTTCATTCAGCTTCAAAATATTGGCGTCACTATAACCTACAAAGTGGTACACCGCAGCAGAAAGGATAGAGGCGATACCGCCGGACAGCTTGGTGATAAAGGACTGGCCGGAGAAGAATACACCGTCGGTACGCACGCCGTTGTGGTACTCCTCATAGTCCACGCAGTCGGCGATCATCACGGACTGGAGCACATTAATACCACCCATGGCAGCGCCTGCAAAGAAGAAGCACAGCCCGGTAAGGATCACCCATACCATAGAGGTCTTTACATCGCCGTGAGCGATCTTAAAGAACACATACAGCAGGGCAAAAGGCACGGCGCCGGCAACGGAATAGAAGTTATAAATGCTCTTTTTCTCGTGCTTGCGAATCAATGACGGAGTAATGCCCATAGCGATAAACTGACCCAGGAACACGGCAGCGGCGATCACAGCCAGGCGCACCAAAATACTCCAGTTCAGACCAGCCGGCTTGCCGTCGGCACCCGTCTGCAACACATTCATAAAGTCGCCGTTGGCGTAATAATAGTAATCAGCGTCATGGCAATGAGCATGAGCAGCTGAATGGGACTTCTGAGAATACCGGAGATCAAAATCTGGCGGAACGGCTTGTTCTGGAACATAATTTTGAAGTTCTCGGTAAAGGTATATTTTTTCTCTGCCTGCTCCACCCGCTCTCTGGTGCCGGTGCCGGCAAACTCAAAGAGAACAGTGGCGATCACGGTCATAATAATCACGGTCAGGATAAAGCCGTACTGAGAGGCCTTAGCCTGAGAGTAACCCTTGTTTACAAAAATCTCAGCAACAACCTGGGCAATCTGCACCACCAGCACGCCAACGCCGCCGATACCGGCAACGATACGGGCCAAGCCCAGCAGCTTGCTGCGGTCGTCCTCGTCCTCCGTCATCAGGGAAGTAATGCCCCACAGCGGAATATCACACACGGTAAAGCACATACCCCAAGCAATGTAAGACACGGCAGCCCAAGCCACGATCAGCACCTTTTGGGTGTTTGAAGTGGCAGTGGCATAGTTGCCGTTGAGGAATGCCAAAACGGTGACCACGCCGATAATGGCAGGGAAAATAATCAGGTACGGACGGCATTTGCCCCACTTGGTACGGGTGCGGTCCACAATGGTGCCCATCATCGGGTCATTGATGGCGTCCCACACACGAGCCAGGGCAAAAATCCAGCCCAAAGCCATTGCCGGCAGGCAAATTACATTTTGGAAATAGAAATACAGACCTGTGGCTACAATGTTGTAGATCAGGTTTTGACCCAGCATACCGGTGAGGTACATATTACGCTCTTTTTTGTTGTATAGGTCCTTGTTTGGTTTGACACTTTATCGAGTCCCCCTATATTTTTTTTCTTCTATTTTACCAGTATGTGTGGCAAATAGCAAGTATTATTTGTGCAAAAACGACAGTGTACGCCAAAATGTAAGACGTTTGTCCACTTTGCAATTTCACTTACAGCCGCAGGGACAAAGATACGGTGTTATGACCGTAATCGTAACTCTCTGTAAAGCCGATACATTTTGTATCCGGCGGAGTCTCGGCTGACCCCGCAGCAGGAAAGGTAGTCTACGCCCCGCTCCCGCAAATGACGGCACAGGGTGTCCATTAGCCGTGTACCCCACCCCTGCCGCTGATAGGGCGGCAATATATCCAGGTGGAAGTGCACCGGCCGGTTCTTGATTTTGCCCAGGCACCACAAATAGCCCAGCAAGCCCGCCGCCTGATCCGGCGCTGTGCGCAACACCCGGCGCAGATAAGTGGTGCGGTAGCGATGCACAAAGCCCCGGTAGTCCGCAGCGCAGAGAATGTACCCCACTGCCCGATCGCTTTCGTCCGCCAGCACAAAAATATGATCCGGCTCGTAAGCAGTAAAATAGTCGTTATAAATCAGCGTTACCGCCTCTAAGGTGCGCCCGGTTCTTTGAAACGGCTTGGCCGCCGTCTCCCGGCAAATTTGGCGCAGCCGGTCCCGGTCCGCCGGGCGATAGGGTCGAATGGTCATAATGCCTCCAATATAGCAAAAGCCTGAGAGCCGCGCAGCCCTCAGGCTTTATTGGTTTCATCAGTTATCTGCGGTTTCTTCTGTTTGGGCATTACGGCGCTGCACCAGCGCTTCCAAAATGGTGCGGTGCTCCTCGTCTGTCATACCGTAGTGACGCAGCGGAATGATAGACAAAAACAGACCGATAGCCGGCGGGATAGAACACAGGAAGAACATCATCCCCGCATACTGGGGAAACTGGTCCTTAAAGGACGCACCGGCACGCAGAGCCTCGTTGCAGGCGCTTACATTGTCGCCGCTAAAGCCCACGATGGAGTAGCCGACGCCCTGAATAATGGAGCTGATCCCGGCGGACAGCTTGGTAATAAAAAGACTGGCCGGAGAAGAACACACCGTCCGGGCGATAGCCCTTGTGGTATTCCTCATAGTCCACCGCGTCGGCGATCATCACGGACTGGAGCACACTCAAAGCGCCTATGCCGCCGCCTGCCAGGGCAAAGACCACAAACAGGATTGCCACCCACAGCGGCTGATCCAGATCCCGGGGCGCCAGCAGGTACACCGGGTAGATCAGTGCAAAGGGAATGGCGCCCATAATGGTAGAGCCGATGAGCATACGCGTTTTATCGTGTTTCTCCGCCAGCTTGGGCACCAGCGCCATGGCAATAAACTGACCGCCAAAAATAGCGCCGCCGAAGATAATCATATACAGCATATAATCGCCAAAGTAGTTGCCGTAGTAATAAGACATCAGGGTCATGGCAACAGACAGCAAAATCTGAATGGGCGAGCGCAGCACACCGCTAATCAGCTGGTTGCGGAAGGGCTTGTTGCCCCACATGATCTTAAAGTTCTCCTTAAACCCGAATTTTTGCTCCGCAGAGGGCACACGCTCCCGCACAAAAACACCGGTCATCTGGAACATACCACAGCCGATTATCGTTAAGATCACTGCCACGATGATAAAGCCCATTTGCTGGCCCTTCAGTACAGAACCGGCAGCGGACTCCAGCTTTTTCCCCAGCGCCTGAGACAGCGGATTGATGGTCAGCAGCACCACGCCGCCGCCCAGGCCCGCTGCCATACGGGCAAAGGAGAGAATGGATGCCCGGTCCTTCTCCACCTCTGTCATACGGGAGGTCACGCCCCACAAGGGAATATCCCCTACCGTGTAGCACATACCCCACAGGATATAAGACACGGCAGCCCAGCCCACGATCAGGGCATTCTTGCCCGGGGTGTTGGCAGAGCTATACATACCGTTACAGAAGGTCAGTATGGTGATCACCATAATAACGGCCGGTGAAAACAGCAAATACGGTCGGCACTTGCCCCACTTGGTGTTGGTGCGGTCCACAAAGGTGCCCATCATTGGGTCGTTAATGGCGTCCCACACCCGCGCCACGGCCATAAAGATACTGATGGCCATTGCCGGAATAAAGATCACCGACTGGAAGTAGAAATACAGCCCGGTGCCGATGATGTTGTAGATCATATTCTGACCCATCATACCCAGGTACATATTCCGTTCCTTAGCCGTATATGTACGCACTTGACTGGACATAGAAATCCCCCTTTACCTTTCTATATTACCAGTTTTATCATCGCATCGCAAGCATTATTTGTCAATTTTGCACAAAAAGCGACAAAAGGGGACAACCGTCGTTTTAGATGTAATAATACCAGTAGCTGCCGCTGCACAGGGGCATAAGACTTGCCGGTGGCTTTTTCCTTGAGCACATACCGGGCAATATAACGATAGCCACAGTCGCTGTCTCCCGGCTTTTTGGGTACCGTACAGGTGATCTCTATGGAATAGTTTTGATAATCCGCCACAATCACCGGTTTTGCCGAGGGTTCGGCATTTTCTTCCCGTGGCTCTGTTTTTGGCCGGTGGTTGGTGGGGGGTCATTTTGCCCTTGTAGTCCAAATGATAGCACGAATCCGTACCGCCGTTGTTGGTCAGCAGGTACGCCGCGCTGTCCGACCAATCATAGAAGTAGGCACGATCCGTCTCCAGACCGGATTGCAGCACCTTGTCCTCTGCGGCTGTGCAGGCGTGCAGCTCACCTTTGCCGCTTTCGTCTGCACTCATACCGTCCTGGTTCCGCGTGTTGCACAGGTAGAACAGCGTGTACCCGCAAGGGGCCAACGCCACCCCGTCACTGGTATTGGGCGTGGCGTAAATGCATGCTGGTTGTGTATATCGTAAGCATACAAACAAAAGCCCCACTGGGTTTTGTCCGTGTCAGTATATAGCAGGTAAAATACAGGGTGTTGCCTATGCGGCACATCTGCGCAATATCACTCACCCCGTCCAGCACCGTGCGGGTCTTGCCGGTCAGCAGGTCATAGGCCATCAGCTTTTGGGGCGTGCCAAAGGTGTTCCGCTCATCGGTATCCTCCGTGGCATAATAGAATGTATCCGCCGTCAGGTAAATATTGCTTTGGGGCTGGAGTTGGTTCTCCATCTGCTGCTGCAGTGGCTTGTCAAACCGAGCGCCTGCCGGTTGGGCAGTATTTGCCTTGCTGCAAGCGCACAGTGTCAATACCGATACCACACAAAGTAAGAGAGCTAAAATCCGTTTCACACAATCATCCTTTCTGCCCGGGGGCAACTCCAGTATAGGCAGCAGAGTGCCCATTTGGTAAGGCACGGTGCGTGGAAATGACTCCACCCCCCGGTGGAAGAACGCAGAAAAAGGCGCCCCGGCACGTGCATACAAGCCGGAGAGCCTTTCATTTTTCGTTTTAGTCCTTCACGGTATAGCCTTGGTCCTCAATGGCCTTTTTTAGCACAGCGTCATCCACATCGCCGTTTAAGGTCACCGTGGCGGTACCGTCCGTGTGGCTGGCAACGGCGCTGTCCACCTGGGGCAGAGCCTCCAGCGCTTTCTTTACCGTCATCTCACAATGGGGGCACATCATACCCTCCACTTTCATTACTTTTGTCATTGCAGAATTCTCCTTTTCCGTAGGCAGTGCTGCCAGCACCACCGGGTGTTTGATTTTCTTATCCCGCTTGGGGAATACAGCTTAAAGAGGTTTAGTCGCAGGGCGTTGGCCACCACGCAGAAGCTGGACAGGCTCATAGCCGCCGCGCCGAACATAGGGTTCAGAGTCCAGCCGAAAATGGGATCCACACTCCTGCCGCCAAAGGAATACCGATCACATTATAGAAGAACGCCCAAAACAGGTTCTCATGAATATTGGTCAGTGTAGCACGGCTTAGGCGAATGGCGGCGGTCACATCGCTCAGGCGGCTGTGCATCAGCACCACATCCGCCGCATCAATGGCCACATCCGTACCGGCGCCGATGGCCATACCGATATTGGCTCGGGTCAGGGCCGGCGCGTCGTTAATACCATCGCCAACCATAATGACCTTGCCTTGCCTCATCAGGTCGCGCACCACCTGTTCCTTGCCCTGGGGCAGCACGCCGGCAATCACCCGATCGACTCCCGCCTGCCGACCGATAGCCGCAGCGGTGCGAGGATTGTCGCCGGTGAGCATCACTACACGAATACCCATCTTTTGCAACGCCGCGATAGCTTCCGAGCTGTCCGGCTTAATCACATCGGCCACGGCGATCATACCCAGCAGTGCGCCGTCATAGGCAAAGAACAAGGGCGTTTTCCCCTGCTCCGCCAGCGCTGCCGCTTGCTGTTCCATATTTTTCGGCACCGACACCCGACTACGCATATAGCTGAGACTGCCGCCCAGCAACAGTTTGCCGTTCAGCGTTGCCTGCAATCCATTGCCCGGCAGCGCCTCAAAGTCCGTGACCGGTTCCGGCGTGATTTGCCTTTCCGATCCGTATGCGGTCACCGCTTTTGCCAGCGGGTGCTCACTTTTTTGTTCCAGCGCACAGGCCAGCGCTGCCAGGCGGCTTTCTTCCACCCCGAGGGCAGGTACCAAGTCCGTCACCTTAGGCGTGCCCTCGGTAATGGTACCGGTTTTGTCCAGCACCACGATCTGCGCCTTGCCGGTCTCCTCCAAAGACACAGCGGTCTTAAAGAGAATGCCGTTTTTGGCACCCAGCCCGTTGCCTACCATAATGGCTACCGGCGTGGCCAGTCCCAATGCGCAAGGACAGCTGATCACCAGCACGGAAATTCCCCGGGCCAGCGCATAGCCAAAGCTCTGACCGGTAAGCAGCCACACCACGGTGGTCACCAGGGCGATGGCCATCACCACCGGCACAAACACGCCGGACACCCGATCGGCGATCTTGGCAATGGGCGCCTTGGTGGCGGCAGCGTCGCTGACCATTTGAATGATTTGGGACAGAGTGGTGTCCTCCCCCACCCGGGTGGCACGGCACCGTAAGTAGCCGGAGGTGTTCACCGTGGCGGCAGACACCGGATCGCCCACGGTCTTGTCCACCGGCACGCTCTCACCGGTGAGAGCGCTTTCGTCCAGCGCACTGCTGCCCTCCAGAATGACGCCGTCTACCGGCACATGCTCCCCCGGCCGCACGGCAAACTCCATACCGCACATCACCTGCTCAATGGGTACTGTACGCTCTTTCCCGTTCTCCAGCAGCACCGCCGTCTTGGGGGCCAGCTGCATCAAGCGCTTCAGCGCGTCTGTGGTCTTGCCTTTGGAACGGGCCTCCAGGGTTTTGCCCACGGTAATCAGTGTTAAAATCATAGCGGCGGACTCAAAGTAAAACTCGTGCATATAGTGCATCACGCCATCTGCATCGCCCGCCACCTGGGCGCCGGTCATGGCAAACAGCGCGTAAGTGCTGTACCCAAAAAGCCGCAGCCGCGCCCAGCGCCACCAGGGTGTCCATATTGGGCGCCCGGTGCCACAGGCTCTTAAAGCCGCTGACAAAAAAGCGGCCGTTGATGATCATAATCACAATGGTCAGCAGCATTTGGAGCAGCCCCATGGCCATGTGGTTGCCCTCTAAGACCGACGGTAGCGGCCAGTTCCACATCATATGTCCCATGGAGAAGTACATTAAAATCAGCAAAAACGCCACGGAACTGATCAGCCGCCGCAACAACTTTGGCGTCTGGGTATCTTTCAGCGTGTCTGCCGCCGGCTGCGGGGCAGCGCCGCCCTTTTGTTTTAAGCCGGCGCCGTAACCGGCCTTTTCCACAGCGGCGATGATCTGTTCCGGGGCGGCCATACCGGTAACGCCCATTGAATTGGTAAGCAGATTGACGGAGCAGCTTTCCACCCCGGGCACGGCGCGCACCGCTTTTTCCACCCGGGCACTGCACGCAGCGCAGCTCATCCCCGTCACATTGTATTGTTCCAAGCTCTCACCTCCCGGCGCCAATATGCGCCGCTATCTCATCAATTTTTGCAACGTGGCCAGCAAATCGTCCAGTGTTTCATCCTTGCCGGCCTTAATATCCTCCGCAACACAGGTGCGAATATGCGTGGACAGCAGTTCTCGGTTAAAGGCATTCAGCGCCGCACCGGCCGCTGCGGACTGGGCCAAAATATCCGTGCAGTAGGCGTCCTTCTCAATCATACCCTTGATCCCGCGAATTTGGCCCCTCAATGCGGTTCAGTCGATGGATCAGCCGCCGGTACTCCTCCGGGTCCCGCACTTTCTTCTTTGCACAGCAAGCACAAACCGGCTGCATTTCGTCTTTATCTGCCGGTCACCGGTCGCTTTTCGCAGGCACGGAGCATACCTTTCAGAATCTTGTTGCGGTCAAAGACCTCACGGCTTTTGTCCTTCTTCACCACAATAATGGGCACGTTCTCAATCACCTCATAAGTGGTAAAGCGCTTGCCGCACTGCATACACTCCCGACGACGGCGAATGCGCTCATTCTCGTCGGTAGGACGCGAGTCAATCACTTTGCTCTCTGCATAACCGCAAAACGGACACTTCGTTATCCCCCCCTGTTGAAAGATACGGCTCTTGCCATAAAATTCTGTACAATCCGTACTATACCATAATTGGCCAAAAAAAGCAAGTTTTTTGCCTTTACACCTTTTTGGCAGGGGCGGTACCGTCTGCCTTACGATTATAGAAGAACATCCACAGCGCCATACCGCAGATTACCGCGTAGCCCACAAAGGACAGCACATCCGGCACATCGCCAAACACCAAATAGCCCACAACGGCCGCAAAAATCACCTGGGCGTAGTCATACACGCTGATCTCTCGGCTGGGAGCATGGGTATAGGCGGCGGTAATGGAGAATTGCCCACCGGCGGCGCAAGCGCCCGCCAGTAGTAAGGTCGCCCATTGCTGCCAGGTCATATAATGATAGTTAAACAGCAAAAACGGCAACATTGTCGCACTGGAAAAAGCGGAGAAGAAAAAGACAATCAACCGTCCGTTCTCGCCCCGCAGCCCTAAGTACCGCACGCAGGTGTACGCTCCGCCTAAGAAGCCGCAAACACTGGCAAATAAATTTGCATTGGCAAAAGTGGGTTTAATAATGCAAAGTGCCCCTAAGAATGCCACCACAATAGCAATCGCCTGCTTGGGCCGCACTTTTTCTTTAATGAAGATTGCAGAGAACACCAGGGCAAAAAAGGGACTCATTTTTGAGCATAGACGCGTCGCTAAGGTCCAGTCGATCGGCATAGAAGTTACCCACCATCCGGCCACGCCCCCAACGGAACGAATAAGGGTCTTCATGTTCCCCGGTTTGGGGCGAAAGCTGTCTTTCTTGCGCACCATCATCACAAAGGCAAAGATCATCGCCACAAAATTGCGAAAAAAGACCTTTTGCATGGTGGGCAGATCGCCGGACAGGCGTACAAAGGTATTCATACCCGTAAAGCACAGCCCGGACAACAAAATGCAAAAAATGCCCATGGTCTTGTTGCTGGTTTTAGCCAAAGCACCCACCTCCTACTGGATTGTATCCAGGTAAGCCTTTGGCCCGCTGCAGCTCCGCCGCCACCCGGTAGCCGCGGGAGTAGATCTCAATCATATAATGCACCCGATCACCCAAAGTGCGGTACAGCCGCTGAAAGTCAAAGCTTCCCTGCCCCGGGGGCTGGCAGTCCTTCTCCGGGGAATGATCGCTGATGTGCACATGGACGATCTCCTTTTGGAAGGTATCCAGAAACACAAAGGGATCCTCCCCGGCACGCACCGCCTGCTTAATGTCCAGCACCATGTGGAAATCGTCCCCCAGCGCGTGGCGCATTCGGTCGCAGAAGGCAATGTGCTGGCTCTTAAAGCGGTTCACATTCTCCTGGCACACGGTCACGCCCTCGGCGCGGCCGATCTCCACCAGCTGCAAAAAGCGCGCAAAATACCGTTCCTCCGGAATGGGAATCTTGGGCTGGGCAACCGCCCCGTGGATCACCACAAATTGGGCGCCCAGCAGCGCTGCCGCATGGCAGGTTTCTTTATAAATATCAATGGTATCTTCAAATCGGCGCTGGTAATCGCCAAAAATGCAGCTGCTTTCCATAAAGCTGGAAAAGGGGTGCACGGACACCACCCGTGTGCCGCCGTCCCCAGCAATGGCTGCCAGTTGGCGCACAAAGGCCGGGCGCAGCTCCTGCCGAGCGTTAAAGAACACCTCCGCAAAAGGAAAGCCCAGTTCCGTCACCTGCTGCAAAGCCCGCTCCGTCTCCAAAGGATAAAAGCAAGCGGTAGAAGCTCCGGCCTGCATCAGCCTACCAGCTTCTCAATGGCCGCCAGGCGGGTGCAAATGCACAGCAGCTCCGCTGCCAAGGCCATCTCCTCATTGGGCGGGAAAGAAGGTGCAATGCGAATGTTGCTGTCCTGCGGGTCAATGCCATAGGGATAAGTGGCGCCCACGCTGGTGAGGGTCACGCCGCCGGCCTTACACAGCTCGCCCACGCGCTTGGCGGTGCCGGGCAGCACATCCAGGCTGATAAAGTAACCACCCTTGGGGGAGAACCAGTCAGCGATCCCCAGGCCGCTCAGCTCCTTGTTCAGGCGATCCAGTACAATGTCAAACTTAGGCTTCAAAATTGCCGCATGTTTCTTCATGTGGGCACGCACGCCGTCCGCATTCTTGAAGAATTCCACATGGCGGTGCTGGTTCATCTTGTCATAGCTGATGGTCTGCACCGTCAGGCGCTGGCGGATCAGATCCAAATTTTTCTTGCTGGCCACCAGGCAGGACACGCCTGCGCCGGGGAAAGTGATCTTAGAGGTAGAGGCCACCTCAATAACCATATCCTCATTGCCGTATTCCGGCAGCACATCAAAAATATTCAGCAGCTTATCGCCGTCCTCGTCCAGATCATGCACGCAATAGGCGTTGTCCCACACAATGCGGAAGTCCTCTGCCGCCGGGCGAAGTGCCGCAATACGGCGCACCACTGCATCGGAGAATGTGATGCCGGTGGGGTTAGAATACTTGGGCACACAGAACATGCCCTTCACGCTGGGGTCCTTTACCTATTCTTCAATGGTGTCCATATCCGGTCCGTCGGCGTTCATCGGCACATTCACCATTTGCAGCCCAAAATACTGGCACACGGTAAAGTGGCGATCATAGCCGGGCACCGGGCACAGATCTTCACTTCCTTTTCCTGGCTCCAGGGTTTACCGCCGATGCCATGGGTGTAGCACTGACAGATAAAATCAAACATCAAAGTCAGACTTTCGTTGGGGCCGATGATCACATTCTCGGCCGGCACCTCCAACAGCTCGGCAAACAGCTGCTTACAGCTGGCAATACCGTCCAAAATGCCGTAGTTGCGCACATCCACGCCGCCGGACACATAGTCCTTCACATCATTCATACCCACGGACAGATCCAACTGCTCTTTGCAGGGCTTACCTCTGCTCATATCCAGTTGCAGTCCCTTGGCCTGAAAGTCCTTGTACCGAGCCAGCAGGCTCTCCTGCTCCCGGAGCAATTCGTCTTTTGTCATCTCTTGATATGTTCTTGCCATACGAAAATACCTCGCAATCTAAAATTTCCGTTCATTATTTTACCACAAACGACTGCGCCTTGCAATTCTAAAGCAAACAAAAAAAGAGCGCCGCAGCACTCTTTTCTTATACGCATTGCCTATTTTTCGTTTGGATTTGCCGGTGCGTCCGCACTCTTTTTCTTTTTGGTGAATACCAAGAGCTTGGAGAACACATAGTTGAGGATCACCACCAGCACGGAGCAAACAATCTTGGCTACAAAGCCCTTGACCCCAAACAGGTCCTGATCCAGCCCGATCTTAAACAGCAGCAATGGGCCGAACCACTCGATCACGCCGGTCGCCAGTCGAGAGACCACAAAGGACACAAACTCCCGCGCCGCCACCTTAGGTACCCAGCTTTTGCTCTCAAACACCCACAGCTTGTTGGTGATAAAGGCAAAGATCACCGCAGCAATCCAGGCAATCACATTGCTTACCGTCATCTTCACATCGTCGCTACCGGGAGCATGCACCAGCACCGCCTTCATCAGCAGACTGTACACCACCCAGTTCACACCTGTGGTGGCCACGCCGAAGATGAGATACATAATGATTTCTTTGTACTTGATAAATAATTCTTTAATCTTCTTCATAGGCACATTATACGCTATCCGATTCTATTTTGCAAGTTCAAAAAACCATTTTGTCTCCTCTAAAAACAAATAAGTGGGCACACCGGCAATGCTGCAGGTGTAGCGCAGTCCGGCGCCCCGGAACGCAGAGACGCCGCCGGGCGAATATCCAGTACACGGTCCACATCCAGCCATCGCTCCTCCCACTCCATCTTTACCGGGCGAATATCACCCTCCTCATTATACAGCGCCAGCACGCGTACATAGTTTTTCATCCTGCCTGTTCCTTTCCGGTTAAAAATCCAACGGGGTGTATGGTATGGTCATCGTGGGGATTAAAACGAGACAGCCCGGTATCCCCCAGCAAACTGGCCCGCTGAATACAGTAGTTGCCAAAGCGGCGCTTCAAATCATCCACCGTGCGCTCCAGCTTGGCTGCCCGCTCCCGCTGCTCCTGGGTATGGGCCAAATCAAACTGCACGCAGGGTTCCAGCTCAAAGTCCGTCACCGACAATCCAATGCTGCGCAAGGGTGCGCCCCAGCGATAATTGGCACAAAACAGCGCCATGGCCGCCTGCAGAATCTCCGTGCTCACATCGGTGGCGGCGGCCAGCTTGTGTTGCCGGGTAAAGGTTTGCAAATTCTTATCCCGCAAGGAGATGCACACCGTGCGCCCTTGCAGTCCCTGCTCCCGCATACGGCGGGCCACACTCTCTGCCAGCACGGTAAAGACCACCTTTACATCCGTATCATCCACCAGATCCCGGGGCGTGGTGGTGGAATTGCCCACACTCTTGACCGCCGCCTTGGCATCCATATGCTGCACCGGCGAAGTGTCCTCCCCCCGGGCAAAGGCACGGAGCATCAGCCCATTCTTGCCCAGCAGACCTTGCAAAAAATCCGACCGAGCCGCCGCCAGCTCGCCGATGGTATAAACGCCGTAAGCGTTCAGCTTGCGGGTGGTGGCCGGGCCGACGCACAAAAAAAGATCACTGCACGGCAGGGGCCACACCACCCGGTGGTAGTTTTCCCGGCTGATAACCGTCACCGCGTCCGGCTTTTTATAATCTGAACCCAATTTGGCAAAGATCTTGTTAAAGCTGACCCCCACGCTGACGGTAATGCCCAGTTCCGCCTTTACCCGACGGCGAATTTCCTGGGCGATCTGTTCCCCGGTGCGGTCATCGCCGGTCACATCCAGCCAGTTCTCGTCCAGCCCGAAAGGCTCAATATAGTCGCTGTAATCCTCATAGATCCGCCGCGCCATCTTGGAAAAGCGCATATATAGCGGGAAGTTCGGCGGTACCACCACCAACTGTGGGCACTTTTGCCGCGCCTGCCACAGTGGCTCCCCCGCCACTAAGCCGTAGCGGGAGGCAATCTCGTTTTTCGTCAGGATAATTCCGTGGCGGCTCTCTGTGCTGCCGCCCACCGCCACCGGCTTGTCTCGCAGCTCCGGGCGGTGCAGGCACTCCACCGAGGCATAAAACTTGTTGCAATCCACATGCAAAACGGTGCGCTCCATTCCCTACGGCTCCTTTCCTGTTATCGAACATTTGTTCTAAAGCATAGCATACACCGATTTTGACTGTTTGTCAAGAGCCGGGGCGGCAAAAAATGCAGGTATATTTTGCCTTGACGGTAGATGCTTTTTCTTATATACTAATGGGTAGAATTGAGGTGCAACTATGCCGTTTTACGATATTGCCGGGCTGGTGGTGGAGATCAAGCACCCCACCGGCAGAACAGAAAAGCAAGCCCGTCCCTACCTGTGCAAGGACCAAGAGGGGCAGACGGCGGACATGACCATTGATGTGACGGAGCAGCGGGTAACGGACGCTATGGCCGAGCACCCGGAGATGAACCGGGACGACTGGTACTATATGCTCACCGGCTCGGATTTTTACACCCAGCTGCTGAAGTTCCGAGGCATTTTGCTCCACTCCAGCTGCGTGGTGGTGGACGGCGCGGCCTACGCTTTTTCCGCAGACAGCGGCACCGGCAAATCCACCCACACCGCCCTGTGGCTCAAGCACTTTGGCAACCGGGCGTATATGCTCAATGACGACAAACCGGCCATTCGCCTGGTAGGCGACCGGGTGTATGCCTGCGGCACCCCCTGGAGCGGAAAATATGATTACTCCACCCCAGGCATGGTTCCCCTGGCAGGCATTTGCTTCCTGGAGCGGGCGGAGGAGAATTTTATCCACCCGGCAGACACCAAAAAGGCAGTGTTCAACATTTTTTCCCAAACAGTGCGCAAGCTGGGGCCTAACGCCATGGAGCGGCTGTTTGATATGCTGGAGACCATATTTGCCAAGGTGCCCCTGTACGAACTGGGCTGCAACATCAGCGATGACGCGGTGCGCACCTCTTACAACGCCATGAAGCCGAAAGGTCGAAGCGAAAAGTAAATACAAGCGAAAAAAGAAAGGCAGTTACCCAAAAACGGGTAACTGTCTTTTTGTTATCTATGGCGTTATTCCGCTGTGTCCTGCGGCAGGGCGTTCTTCGGCTGCGGCAAATACACCCGAGCCTTAAACAAATCGCCGTCAATAAGTAGTTCTAACTTCCCTTGCTGGGCGCTGCACAGCTCCTGGGCAATGCTTAGGCCCAAACCGTTGCCCTCCTTGGTGCGGGAAGCGTCGCCTCGCACAAACCGCTGGGTCAGCTCCTGAGGCGAAATATTCAGCGGCTCGGCAGAGATATTTTTAATTTCAAACACGCCGAAATTTCCTTGCTTATACACCCGCACATACACACGGGAGTCTGCGGCAGAATACTTCTTGGCATTTTGCAGCAGATTTTCCAGCACCCGGTAGGTTTTGGAACCGTCAGCAAACGCCTGTACACGGGGCAAATCCGGATCCAGCACCAGTTGCAGCCGGTTCTCCTCAAATTCCTTTTGGTACTCCCCGATCGCCTGGGCGGTCAGTTCGCCCAGATCCAGCACCATAGGGTGCAGGGTGATGTTGCCGGAGGACAGCTTGGACGCCTCAATCAGATCCTCCACAAGCCGTGCCAGCTTGGTGCTCTTTTCCGTCAAAACAGCCATATACTCCTTGGCTTTTTCGTCCGTCTGGGGGCACTTGGACAGCAAATCCGTATAAGTAATAATGGAGGTAATCGGGGTCTTTAAGTCGTGGGACACATTGGTGATCAGCTCCGTTTTCAGCCGTTCATCCCGCACTGCCTGATCCACGGCGTTGTGCAGCTCCTGATTGGTATAACGCAGGCTGCCGGCCATGGCGGCCAGTGCCGGGTGGAGATGTGCCGCCTCCACATCCGTGCGGTTGGCTGCGGCCTCAATCACCCGATCCAGCTGGAACAAAAAGCGCAGCGCGTAGCCCACGCAAAAGCCGTTAAAGCCCAGGCCTACCAAGCCGCTGATCACACCGACCACCGGCGCCTCTCCATTCAGAAACGATGCAAACAGCAGCACCAATATAATATTGATCAGCAGATAGCCTACGGCACAAAAGACCATATTGCGCTTAAAGTGCCGCGGGGTGTAGGCCAGTCCCCGGATCATACGGCGGTTGAACCGGTGCAGTTTGCACAACAGACGCCAAATCCCCAAGCAAATATAATACAGCAGCGTGCCCTTATACAAGTGTTTCTTAGACTTGCAAAGGCGCACAAAAGACAGGGTCAACTCTGCATACAGTCCCCAGGCCACCGCGCCCAAAGCGCCGCAGGCCGCTAAGAACATTCCGCCGTAATACAGGGTGCTGAGCTGATAGCCATAATAATTGGACAGGTCATTAAACAAATTACCGAACAGCACCACACCCAGCCCAGCAATTGCTGCGGCGATGATCGCCGTGTGCAGCTCCAAGGGAATATAATCCATCCACAGCAGGCGCACGCCGTCCGTACCGGCACGGCGCCCGCAGCCCAGGCACGCCAACACCAAAAAGGCAAGGGCCAGCACCGCCAGGCAAACAGCCGCCACGGTCATCGCCACGGTATTCATATTTTGCATACGGGTGCACAAGGCATTCAATTCCACAAAATCCGGAAGCATACGTTGCCGCCGGCCACAGTGGGGTCAATGCCCACATAAATGCTCATATCCCCGTCCATTAGGTACTGTGCAGCGTCCGATCTGGCATTGCGGGCACCGTAATCCGCACCCCGCAGGTTCTCCCCCGCTTTGGTCTTGGAATAGTACACCGGCGCGTCTTTCAGCTTAGCCGGCGTTTGACCCTCGGACAACTGGCTGACCACCGGACCGGTGATATTGTCCTTGGCATAGAATTGCAAGCATTGCAGCTCTTGCAAATTTTGGCGCATCTTCTGCTGCTCGTCGGCAGCAGTTTGATATGGCTCCACCACCGTTTTGTCATAGAGCTTTTTGATGTGGGTCTCTGCGGATTTGATCGTCTCGCTCAGGGTCTGGTCGGCATCGTACTCGTTCGCTTCTACCGTTTGGCCGTCCACTGTAAAAGCGACCGTGTAATTGCGGATCAGGTCGTCCGGATCATCCCGCATGTCGCTATCATTGTAATACTCCACGCCGTCGGAACTGCGCAGCCAATTTGCCAGCTGCAAATAGGGCAGATAATCCTCCCCTGCCCGGGTGCCGTTGACAATCTGTTGCAGATCCCGAATCAGCCCCGGTGCGTCCCGATCCTCTGCCACCACTTTCTTGATGGTCTTGGCGGGCACTTTATAGTTGGGTATATCCTTGCCGATATTTGCAATATTCTGATTTTTCAGCCCGGCATAGAACACCAGCGTTTTGCGAATGGCCGTGGCCTGGTCCTTCTTATATTGCTCCAGTGCGGCCGCCACGCTGTCCGCCTTGGCTTTCTTCAGAGCAGCCGCCTTTTGTTGCAGCTGCTTTTGCCCCGCCAGGAGTGCGATCTCATTGACAATCACATCCAGCTCCGCTTTGAAAATCGTAGTCTGTGCCAGACTTCCCTTTTTCGCTACGGTCGGATCGGTAAATGCATCGTTATTATACAGGCCGCTGATCCGCATCACGGCGCTCAGCAGTGCCACCGAGCTAAAAGCCAGCACCATAGAGAGCACCACGCACAGCGCCTTAAACCATCTGCTTTCTCTAACACTTTTCCACTTTGTATCCAAGTCCATACACCACCTTTAAGTATTTGGGCTCCTTGGGGTTGATCTCAATCTTTTCACGAATGTTGCGAATGTGCACCGTCACGGTTTTTTCCGTGCCGTAGGCCGGTTCGTTCCATACCGCTTCATAGATTTGGGCGCTGGAGAGCACACGGCCTATATTGTGCATCAGATATTCCAATATCTTATATTCCCGGGCAGTCAGCCGTACCGGGTCGCCGTCTACCGTCACTTCCTTGGTATCCGTATCCAGCACCAGGCCGCCGGTGACCAGTTGGCTCTCCCGCACCTCCAGGCTGCCAAGACGCACATAGCGGCGAATTTGGCTCTTGACCCGAGCGGTCAACTCCAGCGGGTTGAAGGGCTTGGTCACATAATCATCGGCACCGAAACCAAGACCGGCGATCTTGTCCGTGTCCTCGCTTTTGGCCGACAGAGAATAATGGGAAAATTATATTTCTCCCGCAGCTTTAATGTGGTTTTCAGTCCGTCCAGCCGAGGCATCATAATGTCCAGCACCATACAGTGGATCTCCTCCCCCTGTACTTGCTCCAGCGCCTCCAGCCCGTCCCGGGCACACAGCACCCGATAGCCCTCCTGGCTAAGATAAATGCGCAGAGACTCTAAGATCGCCGCGTCATCATCGCACACCAATACCGTAAACATTGCTCTCATCTCCCTCAAGTGATACAAAGTGCTTGCTCCATTGTACCACAAAAATTCCCAACGGAAAACCCGTTGTACACATTTAACCACACATTCTTAAAAGCAACGCAAAGGAAATCTAAAGAATCGGTAAAGTTTGGTCGGCAAAACAAAAAGCTGCCGCAGCATAAGCACTGCGACAGTCTTGGTATCTTTATTGCTTAGAAACAGCTTGAACGGAGGGATCGTAAGGGTCGCCGGTATGGGGCTGTTCTTTCTTATGCCGGTCGTTGGGCACAGGGTTTTTGTTTTGCCCCGCCGTAGGGCCTTTGCGCTTTTCCACATCGCCGCCCTCTTTCAGGTGCTTGATGTAGGCGGTGTAGTCATCGTTCCACCCGGCGTATGCTGCATTTTGGCGCTTATCCTCCAACTGCACATGGTTCTTAATGTACTGCCCCACATAGAGCGATACTTTTTTTGGCGCCGTAGCAGTTCAGGTGGTTGCCGGCGTCCCGGCTGTCCGTTTTCCAGCTAAAGCCGATCTCCTTGCGTTTCAGATCCAAATCCAGGAACGGAATGCCGTTTTTTCTTGGCATAATCATTCACCGCATTGTGGCGGGCATAGGTCCAGGTGGTTTGGGACGGCACCTGCACCAAAATCAGCTGGGCGCCGTTCTTTTTGCACAGCGCATTCAGCTCGTCCAGCTTGCGCACAAACAGCGGATTGATCTGGTCTCGCTTTTTGGTCTTTTTGATATATTCCTTGCCCCGATACGGCACCTTGGCACCGGACACAAACTGCCCCTTGGAGGCAAAGCGGGCAGAGTAGGACTTGCGCTTAACCGCCGTCTTAGGGTCAAACTGCTTCCACCGATCGTGGTACTCCAGCACGCTGAACTGGTTGAGTATCTGCTTACGCGCATCCCGGGCAATCACTTGAGCAGAGTTGGAGTTGGTATACAGCTGATCCGTTTCCAGGATCACCACCTTGGGCTTTTGGGTTTTCAGGCACTCCTCCACCGCGCGAACAGACTCGCCGATCAGCTGCTTACCGGTACCGCTGATATAAGAGGTAAAGCCGTAGTTTTTCCACATTTCCATAGGCGAAAAACCGCTGTAAGCATCACTGTTGCCTACAATAAACACATCCAGCGTGTCCTTCTCCAGCGACAGATAGCCGCTGGCGTTGGGGTTCACGAACCCGGCTGCGTCATCATTGTTCTTCGGCTCCAATAGGAAGGAAACACCGTAGAGCAAAAGCAGCAAAATCAAAATAAAGGACACCAGGCGGGTGCAATTTTTCAATATCAACTTGGTCTTTGCAGTCATCATGCACCCCTCCTTAGAATTGACCGTAAATAGGCGCTACCGTTTCATAGCCGGTACCGTAAGCACCAAATACAACCACGCCCAAAATCAGCGCCAAGAACACCGCATACCGCAGCACTACCGGACGGCGAGCCAGCTCTGAACGAATGGTGTGGCCCCCTTCTCTTGCAGCACCTCTACAATGCCTACGACCAGCACGCCGATACCCATAATCAGGAAATCCTGCCAGTCGTTACCCAGGGACAGCACCGTGCCGTTGGTTAAGCAAGCGCCGTCAAAATCCGTAAAGATACGCGCCAGGCTCTGGCCCCACTGAGAAATCGTGTGGCAGCGGAACAGCATCATGCCCACATTGACGATCAGGAAAGTACGCACCATCTGGAACAGGGCAAAGCCCTTACTCTCCGGCGCAATATGCAGTGCGTGCAGCAGCTTGTCCGACACCGGGCGCAGGTACATACCGATCATCATTAAGATGTAATAATACAGCCCGTAGTACATACTTCCAACTGGCGCCGTGCCAAATGCCGTTAAAGAACCACACACAAAACAGCGCGAAGGTCATGGGCACCAGGTTGGCAAAATAATCGTTTAATTTTTTTTCTGGTATGCTTACTTAAATTCATCAGCCCCTTGGACAGGGACACGGAGAAGAACACATACTCCTTGATCCACGCGCCCAGGGTAATGTGCCACCGCTGCCAAAATTCGTTGATGGTTTTGGAGAAAATAGGGCGACGGAAGTTCTCTTGCATCTCCACCCCAAACAGCTGGCCGGTGGCGCACACAATATCCATACAGCCGGAGAATTCGCAGTAGATCTGCACAGTATAAAGCAGGGTGCCCAGCAGCACCATAGACCCGGCCTGGTCGCCGTTGTCAAACACACCGGTAACAAACAGGTTGGCTCGGTCGGCAATGACCATCTTCTTAAACATACCCCAAAAGATGCGCATCACCGCTTGGGCGTCTCGCTCAAAGTTAAAGCTGTGGCCCTCCACCAACCGGGGCATCATGATCTCATACTTGCCGATAGGACCCTCCGTCATTTGGGGGAAAAAGCTGAGAAACAGCGCCAGTTTAAAGAAGTTACGCTCCGGTTTGTACTTACCTCTGTACACATCCACCACATAGCTGACCGCACACAGAGTATAGTAAGAAATACCCAGGGGCAGCAGAATTTGCACCGGCTGATAGGCGCTCTTGCTGCCAAACAGCCCGGCAATGCCATAGGCACTCTCTCCCAGGAAATTTACATATTTTAAGGCTATTAACAACCCAAAGACGCCCAGTACCGCCACGGTGACCACCGCGCGCTTCTTGGCGTCATATTTTTTGCGAATTTGTTTCTTTTCCTCTTTGTCGGCAGCTGCCTTGCGCCGGGCTTTGCCCTGATCATTCAGGTGGCCCAGCAGCAGCCCACCGCCGTATACGATCAGGATGGCCGCCACCAGCCACAGCGTACGCAGCCCCGCTGCCATCACATAGTAAACGGCGCTGGCACCCAGCAACACGCACCATTTGGCCCGCTTGGGCACAATGGTATAAATCAGCAGGCTGATTCCTACAAAGAGGAAGTAAGTAACAGATGTAAATGACATAACTTGCTTACCTTATGTATAATTTTTATTCGTCCTGCAATTTTTCAATCATCTGCCACATCGCCTGGGCAGACTGAAAGTTCTCCGGCACAATCATCAGCGGCGTGATTTCCACATCAAATTCGTCGCTGAGTTTTGCCACCAGCGCCATAATCGCCAAAGAGTCAAACACCTTGTCATCAATCAAGTGCTTCTCAGACTTAAAGTCTACACCGGGTTTCATTTCTTCCAAGATTTCAAGCAATTCTTCCATTTTTAGTTCTCCTTTTTCATTATATATAAATTTTTGAATGGACTTTAGTCAGCCTTGTTAAAGTATGCGGCAGCCAGCGCCTTCCGGTCGGTCTTGCCATTTTGGTTGTAGGGGATAGTCTTGGCCTGAATGACCTTTGCCGGCAGCATATATGCGGGCAGCGCTGCCTGCAATGCCTGCCGCACGGTCTCCTGCTCCGCCTTAGCACCTACATAGATCAAAAATCAGCTGATCCGCCGCCTGGTCGTACAAACACACGGACACATCCACTCCCGGTTGGGCCGTGGCAGCCGCCTCAATCTCGCCCAGTTCGATCCGGTAGCCCATGTGCTTAATTTGGAAATCCCGACGAGAAAGATAAATCAACTCGCCCCGTTCATTCCACCGCACCAGATCGCCGGTTTTATACACCCGCTCCGGATAGTGACTTTGCAGCGGATTTTGCACAAAGGCTGCCGCCGTCTTGTCCGGGTCGTTATAGTAGCCCATAGCCAGGAACGAACCTCTGGCGTACAGTTCGCCCTCCTCGCCGATTCCGGCCAGCCGCCCGTCCTCGGTAACCACAAAGCTGTCGCAATTGTCACAGGCAATGCCGATGGGCACGCTCTCTGTGTCTTTGATCTCCCGATCCACAATGTAGTAGGTGCAAATATCCGTGGTTTCCGTCGGGCCAAACAGGTTGGCAAACAGGGCGTTCGGATACTTGCTGCGCCAGTAATTCAGCTGCTTGGCAGGCATGACCTCACCGGCAAACAGCACCTTTTCAATATGCTCCGCCATCATAAAGTCCAGCACCTTTAAGTTGGCCACAATGGACAGGGCGGAGGGCACCCAATAAATGGTGTTTACCTGCCGCTCATTCAGGTAGCGGATCAGCAGAGCCGGGAAGGAGAAATACGACTTGGGGATCACATGTAACTGCGCTCCGGTGCGAATGGTAGCGTAAATATCCGTCACCGACATACTGAAATAAAAGGGCGTTTGGTTGCCGAAAATCGTCTTTTCGCTAATGCCAAAGGTATCGGCCGCCCAAGCGGAATACGCCAACACGCTGCGATGGTTCACCACCACGCCCTTGGGGTTGCCGGTGGAGCCGGAGGTAAAAATGGCATAGGCCGGATCCGTGTCGATCATACGGCGGCGCACCGTTTGCAAAAGCTCCGGCTGTGCCTGACCGGCCGCCAGCGCTTCTGCGCTATACACCTTGCCGTCATAATCCAGTCCGGCCGGGTCATCCTTGTGGGCCTCGTCACAGATCAGTGCCGTAGGCTGCAAGGTGCGCAAAATCTTATTCACCCGCTCGGCGGGCATTTCCGGGTCCAGCACCACATAGAAGTTGCCGCTGTACAGCACCCCCATCAGGGTCACCAAACAGGGTGCGCCCCGCTCCATCAGTACCGCCACCGGGCAATTCCGGTCTCCATTAGCGGCCAGCGCACTGCCCACGGATCCGGCAATGTTCACCACCGTTTGGTAGTCATAGCTGCACTGCTGATCTGCAAAGGCGGTCTGCCTTGGCAAACGCGCCGCAGTGCGTTCCAGTAATTCAAGTACATTTTTCATTTTGTTCACCTACTTAACAAATCGTCTTGCCATTATTTAATCATAAAAACCTAAAAAGAAACGCAACAAAATCTAAAGATATGCGAAAGATTCGCCGTTCTCACCGTATTATGGTGCGTAGTACAGTTCATTGATACAATAATACACGGATCAACCCGGAAAGTCAATCTATTTTTATAAAATGACAATATTGTCACAAAAGGTCAAAGTTCGTCACAAAAAGTATCACAATTCGTGATAATTACAAATGTCGTTCAGCGGATTTTGTACAATAGCTATACTGAGTACCAAGGAGGGATTTTGCCGTGCGGCTAAAGGATTTACGAGAGACCGGGACGAAACGCAGCGGCAAATGGCAGCCTTGCTGAATGTGGGTCAAAGCACCTATTCCATAAATCCTGCAAACCCACGCCGTAGGCAGCGGCAGCGTCAACCTGGCCGCTGTGGATCAGCGCACTTTGATGGAACATATTCTGCGAGACAACGCCAGCGCTGTTATGCTGGCACACAACCATCCCGGCGGCAAGGCCCAACCCTCTGCTCAGGATCTGGAATTCACCATTCGCCTTCTTTCCATTCTGCGTTCCATTCATGTGCAGCTGCTGGATCATATTATCGTCAGTCCTACCGACACCTACTCCATGCGCAGCGACCCGGAGTACGGCAGCTTCTTCACCGTCAAATAACGCAATGTACAAAAGGAACCGCAGTTTAGTACAGTAAAACATCTTTTTGGGCAAAAAGAAAGCCGAGCAGTTTCACACTGCTCGGCTTCTTTACTAGATCAGAACGGTTGAAATGGGGACGATACGAATAATGTCACCGTTTTCGTCTTTGATGCCGACGGAAAGCTGTTTGTAACGCAATCCGTCATCCACTAAAATGGCTTCGATCACTACACAATCCGCAGTTTCAGCTAAATCCCGCGTCTCTTCTATGACCATTTTCACTCCTCCTCTCAGCTATTATGCTACAAAAGAGTAATATTTGTCAATACCGACCACTAACTTTTTTTGGAAAAAAATGCAATTTTCAGCCAAAATCCGTCATCATATAACGGAGCAACAATATTTTATACTCTGACAAACAGAAAAGCCCGGTTTTCAAGCAATCATCCGGGCAACGGAAATGAACGCTTTGCAAGAACCAAAATGCAGTCAGCTGCTCTTTTCACCATAGCGGCAATCACAGAGACCGGCGCCGGTGCTGCCCGCTGCCCCCTCTGCGTTGGTGTCTGCTCCATTTTCGCCGGTATCTTCGGCAAACAGCTGGAGGTTCAGCGGCAGGCGTGCGCACACCCGGCTCTGTTCTCTGCTGTTTTCCATCTCGGCATTGTGTTTTGTCATTGCTGACTCCTTTCCCCAAACCGTACGCTGCCGGTTCGGTAAAGGATATATTCCCACAGGCATAGCCTGAAAATGGGCATAAAAAGAGCAGGGTTGCAATCTGCAACTCTGCTTTCTGTGGATTATTGATCTTGATCTTGCTCTGCACGGAGCGCCTTGTACTTTTCCAGTATTTCACCATACCGGCGTTTAACTAAAAAAGCCCCGAATTTCGCGTAATCACGCGCCATTCGGGGCTTTTTTGGCGGAGAGCAAGGGATTCGAACCCTCGAACACCCGTTTAGATGTTACACGATTTCCAATCGTGCTCCTTCGGCCAGCTCGGACAACTCTCCATATACAGCGGGCGCTAAGTGCGTCCGCTTATTCACTTTTAATCCAAGACCTGGTAGTAAGAGGAGAACTGATTCAGCTTTTCCTCAAACTTATCCTTGGACTGCTGCTTGGGGGTGGGGATGGGATAATGGCCGGTGAAGCAACCGTCGCAAAAATCGAATCCGGACTCCTTCGCAAGTTCGTGAGTAGATTTTACACTAAGATACCCCAAGCTGTCAACCCCTAATTGGCAAGAAATTTCAGAAATTTCGTGAAATTTGCATGCAATCAGGTTTTCTTCGCTATCAATGTCCGTTCCAAAGAAGCAAGGATGCCGAAACGGAGGGGCAGAAACCCGCATATGCACCTCGGTGGCGCCGGCCTCTCGCAGCAGGCTGACAATCCGAGCGCTGGTGGTGCCGCGAACGATAGAGTCGTCGATCATCACCACCCGCTTGCCCTTGATATTCTCTCGCAGTACATTCAGCTTGATCTTCACCGCGTCCTCACGCTGACCTTGGGTAGGCTGAATAAAGCTGCGGCCGATGTAGCGGTTCTTGATAAATCCAATGCCGTAAGGGATGCCGCTCTCCTGGGCATAGCCCAAGGCGGCGTCCAGGCCGCTGTCCGGCACGCCGATGACAATATCCGCGTCTACCGGGTGTTCCTTCGCCAGGTACGCACCGGCCCGCATTCTGGCGTGCTGCACAGACACGCCCTCAATCACACTGTCCGGCCGAGCAAAATAGATGTACTCAAACACACAAATATGGCGTGGTCCGCCGCAATGGGTGGTAATGGAGCGTATGCCTTCCTTGCTGATCACAACGATCTCGCCGGGAGCAATATCCCGCACAAAGTGGGCGCCGATGGAATCCAGCGCACAACTCTCCGACGCCACCACATAAGCATCGTCCGCAGTCTTACCCAGGCAAAGAGGCCGAAAGCCATTGGGGTCGCGAAACGCAATGAGTTTGGTGGCAGTCATCACCACGCAAGAGAATGCCCCTTGCAGCCGGGGAATGATTTTTTCGATCGCCTCTTCCGTACTCTTACTGTGCAGGCGCTCCTCTACAATAGAATAGGCAATGGACTCGGTGTCCGATGTGCCGTGAAAAATGGCACCCTTCAGCTCAAACTGGCGGCGCAGCTCCGGGGCGTTTACCAAATTGCCGTTATGTGCCACCGCCAAATTACCCTTAATATGGCGAATGACCAGGGGCTGAATATTGTTGGCGTTTTTGCCGCCGGTGGTGGAGTAGCGCACATGACCGATGGCCATATTACCTGTACCCAGGGCAGCCAGCTGCTCCTTGCTGAACACATCCGGCACCAGTCCGTCGCCCCGATGGTGGCGAAACACGCCGTCGTCATTCACGGCAATGCCGCAACTCTCCTGTCCTCTGTGCTGCAAGGCAAACAGAGCCAGGTACGCCGTCTGGGCCACCGTGGTGGTCTGATTTTCAAATATGCCGAAAACACCGCATTCCTCGTGCAAACTATCGAACATCGCTCTCTCCTATCCCGTGTGGTTGTCGCTCTTTTCTCTATTATAATACCATTAGTTGGGCGTGTAAAGATTTGCGTAAGGTCTGGAGGTGGCGGGAGCCAACTTTTTGAACGGTTTTTTCATGATCTCGTCCATGGAAACGCCAAAATACTTGCAGTATTTCTTCAAATACCCCTCCAATTCCTGCCGGTCCGCGTCCGTTAAGGCCGTCACTTTAATGTTCGGGCTGATGTTCTCCTTGGGGAAGCTGCCCCGCACAAAGATCTTGCCCCCGTGCATACCGGAGGCGCAGTGGGTGCCAAACAGCTTTTCGCCTCGTTTCATACCCAGCCCCAGCAGCACAATGGTACCCCCGGCCATATACTCGCCCAAGAAGGAACCGGCATTGCGACCGATCACCAGCACCGGCTTCATCTGTTCAAACTCTTTCATATGGATTCCGCCGCGGCAGGCCACATTGGTCTCTACAAAGATCTGGCCGTCCCGCATACCATAGCCCATAGCGTCACCGGCGTGGCCGTGAATGACGATCTCGCCGCCGTTCATAGTGTTGCCCACTGCGTCCTGGCAGTTGCCAAACACCTCTACCTTGCCACCATTTAAGTAGCAAGCCATATCATTGCCCGGGGTGCCGTGCACCTGAATGGTTTTGCCTGCGTCCAAGGCGCAGCCGATATAGCGCTGACCGTTCACCGCCGTGACCGTTACCTTTTTCTTGGTGCGCAGCTCCTGCTTAATTTTGTCGTTCAGCTCTGCATACTTGCACAGTCCTGCCTCAATACTCACAGCTGCACGCCTCCTCTCAACTTGGTGATCCGGGTCTCCTTGGGGAACCAGAACAGATTGGGACTATCCATCAAATCCCCTTGCAAACCCTCCAACGGCACACCGCCGGAGATCAAAGATGTATAGATTCCGGCGTTCTCGCTGGCGTTGATGAGCACATAGCCCACCAGCTTGCCGTCCCGGAACACCAGGCGCTTGTAGCTATCGTCTGCGGCAGCCACACGGTCCGTATAGCCGTCGCCCTTAGCGTTGATCAGCCCACAGGTGCAAATGCGCAGACCGTAAAAATCAATAGCATTCACCGCATAGGTACCGCCGACGGTCAGGTCGCCGCCGGCCATTTGGCTGCCTGCGGCACGCCCCTTGCGCCACTGCATTGGGCCACAGAGCCAAGATTTTCTTACTGCCGTCCAACATGTCCACAGACACGGCGCAATCCCCGGCGGCGTAAATATCCGGGTCCGAGGTCTGCATGGTGGCCGGATCGGTGATAATCCCCCGCTCCACTGTCAGACCCGCTGCCTCTGCCAGTGCCGTGGCCGGGCGCACGCCCACTGCCACCACCAGCAGATCGCAGGGCAGTTCCTTGCCGTTTTGCAGCACCACCCGCTGCACCGTCTTACCGCTGCACTTGGCCCGGGTCACCGTTTGGCCCAGGTGGAAGCGCAGACCGTGGTGCTCTAAATGGCGGCGCACCAGCTTGGCGCTCTTTTCATCTAAAATAGAAGGCAATACCCGACCGGACAGCTCCACCACATCTACGCTTTTGCAAATTTTGCTCAAGCCTTCGGCGGCCTTCATACCGATCAACCCGGCACCGATCACCACGGCGCGGGTGTTCGCACTTGCCAAATCGTGCACAGTCTGGGCATCTGCCGCGGTCAAAAAGCCGCACACATTGCGCTTGCCGCTTACATTCTGCATCGGCGGCACAAAGGGCACGGAGCCGGTGCACAGACACAGCTTATCATAGCTATACGCCTTGCGCCCGCACTTAACGGTCTTTTTCGCCCGATCAATGGCAGTCACCTCTACGTCGGTGACGATCTCTATTTTTTGTTCTTTATAGTAAGCCGGGGTGCGCAAGCGCATTTGACCCCGCCGCACCAGGCCCTTTAAGTAATAACTGATAGACGGACGAGAGTACGGCAGATCCGTCTCCCGAGTCAGCAGGGTAACTGCGCCTGCCGGGTCCGTCTTGCGAATTTGCTCCGCCGCAGCCAGTCCGGCGGCAGAAGCACCGATGATCACATACTTCACTTGGCAGCACCTCCCACTTCTACCCAAACCAAGGCTCGATTGGGGCAACCCTTGACGCACGCCGGTTCTTCCCCGCCGCACAGGTCGCACTTGTAGGCAATATTGCCGGGCTGAATACACCCGATGGGGCACACCGCCAGGCAGGTCATACAGCCGATGCACTTGTCCGGGTCTACAGACACAATGCCGGTCTTTTTGTCTTTGTGCATAGCGCCGGTAATGCATGCCTTTACGCAGGCCGGGTCATCGCAATGACGGCAGTTCACCGCCACGGAGGCTACACGGTCGCCGTACACCTTTACCCGACTGATAGGCGCCGGATTCTCATATTTATTGGCTGTCAGCACATCGCCGGAGGCTGAATGTGCCGTTTTGCAATAGACTTCACACAGGTGGCAGTTGACGCAAAGTTCCTCTCGTGCAAATACTTTTTTCATCTCACTGTCCTCCTTATTCCCCGGCGTGCTTAATGCCTAAAATTTGCAGTTCCCGATCAGTCAGACCAATACCACGGAGCATCAGTCTGTTGCCGCGCAGGGAGTCTACGGAGTTGATGCCCATGCCGCCCATGATCTCTTTCATCTCATGGTTCCAGGCGGAGAGCAGGTTTTCCACCCGCTGATGAGCGATCTCCGGATTCAATCGCCGGGTCAGATCCGGACGCTGTGGCAATGCCCCAGTTGCACTTACCGGTGTTGCAGGTTTGGCACATATGGCAGCCCATGGCGATCAGCGGCGCAGAGGCGATATACACCGCATCCGCACCCAGAGCAATCGCCTTGATCACATCAGAGGAACAGCGGAAAGAACCGGCAGCCACCAAAGACACGGTGGAACGAATGCCCTCGTCCCGCAGCCGCTGGTCCGCAGCTGCCAGCGCCAGCTCAATGGGAATACCCACATTGTCGCGTATGCGGGTGGGCGCTGCGCCGGTGCCGCCGCGAAAGCCGTCGATTACCACAATATCCGCACCGGCACGAGCCACGCCGGAGGCGATGGCCGCAATGTTATGTACCGCTGCAATCTTAACGGAAATGGGCTTTTTGTTATCCGTGGCCTGCTTCAGCGACCAGATCAGCTGGCGCAGGTCCTCAATGGAATAAATATCATGATGCGGAGCAGGTGAAATGGCGTCCGATCCCACCGGGATCATACGCGCATTGCTGACCTCCACATTCACCTTTTCACCGGGCAGATGGCCGCCGATCCCCGGCTTGGCCCCCTGGCCGATCTTAATTTCTACAAACTTGGAGTTATTCAAATAATCCTTATGCACACCGAAGCGGCCGGAGGCCACCTGTACCACAGCACAGTCGCCGTAAGACGCCAGGTCCGGGTGCAAACCGCCCTCACCGGTATTAAACAGCGTGCCCATATTCTTGGCAGCCATGGCCAGAGATTTTTGGGCATTCAGGCTGATGGAGCCAAAGCTCATGGCAGAGAACATAATGGGCGTTTCCAACATCACCTGCGGCGGCATTTTGGTCACGGACTTGCCCTTGCGCTCCACTTGCAGCCGATCCGGTTTACGACCCAGAATGGTGCGGATTTCCATAGGCTCCCGCAAAGGGTCAATCGAGGGGTTGGTCACCTGGGAGGCATTGAGCAAAATTTTGTCCCAATAAATGGGATACGGCTGCGGGTTGCCCATAGCGGACAGCAGCACGCCGCCGGTATTTGCCTGGCGGCAGATCTCCTGCTGATAGCGTGGGGTCCAGTTGGCATTGTCCCGATAGTCGCACACATATTTTTCGATCCGAAGGGCACCGGTGGGGCACAGATCCACGCACCGATGACAAGCCACGCAATCCTGAGAATGGGACACCACGGTTTTGCCGTCCGGTCCAAAGCTGTGGCACTCGTTGGAGCACTGACGCACACAGCAGCCGCAATCAATACAAAGTTCCCGATCCCGCACAATGGTGAACCGGCGGGGAATATAATTAATCATCGTCTTCCTCCTTTGCCAGTTCCAGTGGGATAAACACCGGCTCCGCACCGCTGACGGACCACACTTTTTCCGGGTGGGGGCAGATCACACGAATGGCGGACTCCTCTGAAGCGAAATACGCCCGATTGCCTTTGGTAGCCGCAGTCAGGGAGCGCAATTTCAGCCGGTCGTTGATGGCCAGCAGCCCCTTGTTGGAGCCAAGGATCACAGAGAACGGTCCGTTCACCAAAGCGCCATTATAGATCGAGCGCAGGTTGGTAAAATATTCTTTCCGCTCCGGGTCCATACGGTCAATCTCGTCCCACTCCGGGGCCGTAAGCACATCGGCTGCCACATCAATGGGCAGCTGATGGTGACGGATCAGGTGGTCAAACAAATACGTAATCACTTCCGTATCCGTCTGCATGGTACACACATAGCCAAACTGCTCAATATACCGACGGTTGGCGTCATAGGACGAAATCTCGCCGTTATGCACCACAGACCAGTCCAGCAGATTAAAGGGGTGTGCCCCGCCCCACCAGCCGGGGGTGTTGGTAGGAAAGCGACCATGTGCTGTCCACAAATAGGCATCATACTGATCCAGCATGTAGAACTCGCCCACATCCTCCGGATAGCCCACAGCCTTAAAGCAGCCCATATTCTTGCCGCTGGAAAAAATAAAAGCGCCGTCGATCTCGTTGTTCACATGGATCACGCACTGGGCGGTATATTCGTCCTCGTCCAGGCGGGCCTCTTTCATCCGCACCTTATTGGGCTTGGCAAAATACCGCCAAATGTCCGGTCCATTCTCTATGGACGCGATCTTCTTGGTGGGAATGCGCTCGGAAACATCCACATTAAAATGCTTGAACAAAAACTCCTCGCAAGCGCCTCGTGCCTGTACCGACTGGTAAAACACATGAAAGGCAATATCCGTCTTGTGATCGGGATAAATGCCATAGGCGGCAAAACCGCCGCCCAAGCCGTTGGAACGGTCGTGCATCAAGGCAATGGACTGGATAATCTCCGACCCATTGATCGGCTCACCCTTGCGGTCAATAATGGCGGCAATGGCGCAGCCGGAGGGAATACGCACTTCGCCCTCTCGCAGCATATTCATCACTCCTGTATCTGTATTTCTTCAAAAAAAAACCTATACTTTATTGTACAACACTGTCGATTAACCGTCAATGTGCCCACTATAAAAATCTACAACGCAAAATCAGCATAATTATAGTGAATTTCACAAAGAATTGCGCTCTTCTCTGTGAATTACCGCTCACTTTTGGTTCTTTTGTACAAAAAAGGGGCTTTGCCACCGTGTAATGGCAAAGCCGCGATAGGTAAGGGACGATCAGTCGTCCGTGCCCTGGAGAGCGTCATAGCCCCGTGCGCCGGTGCGCACCTTTACTGCGTCCTCCACATCGTAAACAAAAATCTTACCATCACCGATATTACCGGTATATAGCGCCTCTCTGGCAGCGGCAATCACCGTTTCCACCGGCACGGCGGAGATTACCATTTCCAGCTTCATCTTGGGGTTCAGGTTCAGCTCCTCGATTTCCACACCGCGGTACTTGCGCACATGACCCTTCTGGGTACCACAGCCCATTACATTGGTCACAGTCATACCGGTAACGCCCACCGCATTCATGGCATCCTTCACCCGTTCCAGCTTGGCCGGGTTAAAGAGCATCACCACTTCGCTGAGCTTCGCGTCCGGTTTGGGTATAAGTCTCTACCGGAACAGCCTTTTCTACCGGTGCAGCCGGCAAGCCGCTTTCCGTTACCGGCACGGCAGCAAAGCCGCCGACGGGCATAAAGTCCGCATAGGCAGAGGGCAGGTTGTGCTCGGTGGCGTCCAGCCCCTTGATCTCTTCTTCCGCGCTGACCCGCAGGCCCACGGTCTTGTTCAGAATAAAGAAAGTGATGGTCAGGGTCATTGCCGCCCAACCGGCCACAGCCGCAAAACCGATTAACTGGGTACCCAGCAGGTGCAGCCCGCCGCCGTAGAACAGGCCCGTATGGGTCAGGCCGGACACTGCATAGCCCGGTGCTTTGTCCGTGGCAAACAGGCCTACGGCCAGCGTGCCCCAAATACCGTTGGCCATGTGTACAGCCACAGCGCCTACCGGGTCGTCAATATGCAATTTCTTATCCAGCAGCTCCACAACCAGCACCACCAGAATACCGGCCACAGCGCCGATGATCCCGGAGCCCAAAGCGTCCGTTACATCACAGGAGGCGGTCACAGCCACCAGCCCGGCCAAAGAGCCGTTCAGGGACATGGACACATCCGGCTTGCCGTCCTTGATCCAAGTAAAGAGCATGGTGGTGCAAGTGGCCACAGCCGGCGATACGGTGGTGGTCACCAGGATAGACGCCAAAGTGGGTACATCGGTAGCCGCCGCGCCGTTAAAGCCGTACCAGGCAAACCACAGGATAAACACGCCCAGCGCGCCCAGGGTCAGGGAGTGACCGGGAATGGCTTTGGGTGTCTTTTTTGCCGGTTTTTTCGTCCGTATGGTACTTACCGATCCGGGGACCGAGAAAGATGGCGCCGATCAGTGCCGCAATACCGCCCACCATGTGAATGGCGCAGGATCCGGCGTAGTCGTGGAAGCCCAGCTTTTGCAGCCAGCCGTTACCGTCCACATTCCAGACCCAGCCCGCCTCGATGGGATACACCACAGCAGAGATCACTGCTGAGTAAATGCAGTAGGCAGAAAACTTGGTACGCTCTGCCATAGCGCCGGACACAATGGTGGCCGCCGTGGCACAGAACACCAGGTTAAATACAAAGTTGGACCAGTTAAAATCATTATAGTGGGTGAAAATGCCCAGGTTGGGCAGACCGATCACCCCGGCGATATAGTCCTGACCGCACATCAGGCCGTAGCCCAACAGAATGAACATCACCGTGCCGATACAAAAGTCCATCAGGTTTTTCATAATAATATTGCCGGCGTTCTTGGCTCTGGTAAAGCCGGTCTCTACCATAGCAAAGCCGCACTGCATAAAGAAAACCAGCACTGCGCCGATCAAAAAACCACACGCCGAACAGTTCGCTGTTCACCGTTTCCATGATTGTTTCAAGCCCCATAAAATCCTCCTTTTCATCAAAAAAAAGCTTAAAAATGGAAATAAAAAAAAGAGCGCTCGAAAACAAAAAGTTCGAGCACTCCATTGTGCTAAAGAATGCCGACACCGCGCCAATGGCCCGGCGCCGGCAAATGACCGACCCTGTCAAAAGACAGTGCCGACCGTAAGAGAGAGCAAACTCAATACAGTACCATGTACTTGTCGATCTCCCACTGAGAGACCTTGGTGCGGTACTCGTCCCATTCATTCTCCTTGCCTTCAATATAGTTATTGAACACATGGTCACCCAGGGTTTCCTTAATAAACGGATCTGCCTTAGCAGCTTCAATAGCCTCTTTCAGGCTGCCGGGCAGACAATCAATGCCGGCAGCTTTCAGCTCCTCGTCGGACAGACCAAACACATTGTAGTCAATGGGAGAAGCGGGGGTCATCTTTTTCTTAATTCCGTCCAAACCGGCAGCCAGGCACAAAGCCATCTCCAAATAGGGGTTGCAGGCGGGATCCGGGCAGCGCAGTTCTACGCGAGTGCCCTTGCCGCGAGCGGCAGGAATACGCACCAGGCAGGAGCGGTTGGAAGCGGACCATACCAGGTAAGACGGTGCCTCATAGCCGGGTACCAAACGCTTGTAAGAGTTCACGGTGGGGTTGGAGAACGCTGCAATGCCGCGAATATGGGCCATAATACCGGCAATGAAATTATAAGCGGTCTCGGACAGGCCCATCTCGCCGTTGGGGTCATCAAAAGCGTTCTTGCCGTCCTTCAAATAATACAGGCTCATGTTGGTGTGCATACCGGAACCGTTGATACCATAAATGGGCTTGGGCATAAAGGTGGCGTGCAGACCATGCTTGGCAGCGTAAGTCTTAACCACATGCTTAAAGGTCATTACACGGTCGGCACTGAGCATTACATCACCAAACTGGAAGTCGATCTCGTGCTGTCCCTCGGCCACCTCGTGATGGGAAGCCTCAATGGTGTAGCCCATATCCTCCAGGGCCAGGCAAATATCCCGACGGCAGTTCTCGCCGTGGTCGATGGGGTTCAGGTCAAAGTAACCGCCCTCGTCTCCGGTCTCCAGGGTGGGGTTGCCGTTCTCGTCCAGCTTAAACAGGAAGAACTCGCACTCCGGGCCAACATTAAAGCCAAAGCCCATCTCAGCAGCCTCGTCCATCACCTTTTGCAGCACATTGCGGGGGTCGCCCATGAAGGGGGTCTCATTATCGGATTTATATACGGAGCAGATCAGTCGAGCGGTCTGCGCATTCTGGTGCTTTCTCCAGGGGAAGATGGTCCAAGTGTCGTAATCCGGGTGCAGATACATATCGGACTCATCAATGCGAACAAAGCCGTCGATGGAAGAACCATCAAACATACAGTCATTGTCCAGCGCCTTCTCCAGCTGGGACAGGGTGATGGCCACATTCTTCATAATGCCGAACATATCCGTAAACTGCAAGCGGATAAACTCTACATTATTTTCCTGTGCGCTTTTGATGATGTCTTCCTTTGTGTATTTACTCATAGCAAATACTCCTCTCTTAAGAAATGATAGATAGCACAGAATTTTCTTACTGCCAAAGGCAATAAAAAATGAGGGCACTCCGCTATCAACGGAACGCCCTCGTTCTGAATACAATGCCATTATAATCTCATTATCCCGGGTTTGTCAACGGTTTTTGACAACTTTGGCAAATCTTGTAATTGGCGGCAGGAATTGTGCACGCCTTTTGTACAATATGCACAGGATAGACAGACTGTTTGCTATATGTCCAAAAATTCGGCGGGAATCACTTTTTTCGACAGATCGGTAAAATACTTCACCGTGGCACCCTTCTGCGCCTGAGTGGCGGCCAGCTCGTCGGTATAATCACTGAGCTTATAGACGGAAAACACAAAACCGTTGCCGCCTCGGCTGTAATGGCACACCACCGGCGCCAGTTTCGCAGAGGAGATGGTGATCTTTCCATTCTCCTTTTCGATCGTCACCTCCGCCATACCGCCGCACAGTTGGGGCAGATTGATCTGGTGGCTGATAAAATTGCCTAGGGAGTAGTAGACCAGCATTTTTTTGCCGCTCTTTTCGTTGGTCACCCACGCCACCGGCTGGAGCACATGCGGGTGGCTGCCGATGACAATATCTACACCCAGGTCAGAAAACAGCTTTGTATATTCCTTTTGGTAATCGGACACCTTGTGGCTGTTCTCCGTGCCCCAGTGCGGAAAGACCATCACCACATCCGCATGCTTGCGCGCCTCGGTAATGTCCTTCCGGATCTTGTCCTTGTCCATCAAATTCACCAGCCAGGGCTTGTCCTTGGGCAAGTCAATGCCATTGGTGCCGTAGGTGTAATTCAGCAGAGCAAAGGTAATATTGTTCTTCTCATAATAAGTAATCTTGTCATAATCCGCCTGAGAGGCGTTGGTGCCCAGGTGCACCGCCTCTTTATGCTTGCCGAAGTATTCCAGCTCTTTCTCCACCCCGGCACTGCCCATATCCATAGTATGATTGGTGGCGCAGGTAAAAATATCAAACCCAGCGGCAATGGCGGCGTCGCCAATCTCCCATGGTGAATTAAAGCAGGGATAGCCGGAATAGTCAAAGCTGCTGCCGCCCAGCACCGTCTCCTGATTGATAACGGCAATATCCGCCGGTTCAATGTACTGCTTAATATCCTGATAAAAGGCGTCGTAATTCCGGCTGCCGTCCTTTTGCTCTCCGGCAGCGATTAGGGTATTGTGGATCAGGTTGTCCCCTACTGCCACCAAGCGCACCCGGGTCTTGCCCTGGGTCTCTTCCGTGTGATCCTCCGTTTGGTTAACCACAGACACCTTGGTGGGCGCTGTAGGCTTCTTCTCATCTGCCCTGCGGGTAATGGTGCCGCTGATGGCAAAGGCAGCAATTACGGCCAGTGCCACCAAAACAGGGATCAACACCTGCCACAGTTTTTTCTTCTTTTCCATATAGTCACATCCCAACTGCCAATGGGCTTTTCTTACAGTTTCCGCGTTCTGCTGTGATTATACCATACTCCTTACTTTTAGGCAAGAAAAAGCCGCTCTCCGAAAAACGGAAAGCGGTCTTTCATTTTTGCTAAAGCAGCGATTACTCGGCAGCAGCCTCTGCGGCAGCTTCCTCGCCGTCCCTTTTCTTCTCCTTTGAGGAGAACGAACTTCTCCATGGGGAAGAGCACCACCATCTGCACAAAACCGGCAGCCAAGCCGGCAATGGTTCTGGCCAAAGGCTGAATCCAAGCCCAGTTGATCTTGGCGATAATGCCAACCAGCCAGCCCTGGAACCAGGTGGAGAACAGGATCAGCGCGATCATCAAAACGATATAGAACGCAAAGCTGTACCAAGGCGCATCAGACTTAAAGGTGGTCTTTTTGTTCTGATAGAAGCCATAGATGTTTGCAATCAGGTTGGACAGGAAGAACGGAAGCAGATAGCCCCAGGTTACCACACCGCCAACAACAGAACCGTTCTGAATGGTGCCGTCGATCACATACTTGCCTACCTGCTCGATGCCCTCTTTGGTGGAGGCGTCAAAAATCACATTGGGATCAAAGATACCCTGCAGGAAAACGGGCAGCGTAGCGGTCACGCCGTCAAAAATTAACGGGAGCACATTGGCCAGCACCAGCTGGATGATCGTTACCAAGCCGGATACCACCAGGAACTTTACAAGCTGCCAAAGGGTCTTCATAAAGGAGCCCTTTTCCTCAGCGGCGTTGTCGATACCGCCAAGGCTAATTTTCTTCTTTTTGTCATCTGCCATAATTATTTTACCCCTTTCTCATGGACTGTACAAAAATAACGGGTTCATTATACTATTTTTTGGCTAAGATTGCAACCTTTATTTTACAGAATTAAAAAAGGAAAGGCAGCGCGCCAATACAGCCGGTGGTGGCAGCGTGTACAATGGCAACCACAGCCCATACTACCAAAGCGATCAGGCCAACGAGGATCGCCAGCACCAAAATCACCAGCAGCACCAGGATTGCCAGCACCAGCGGGCCCTTTTTGCTGGGGCGCACCGGGTCGTCAAAGGCGGGCTTTTCTGCCTTTTTCGGCGCCGGGTTCTCATCATCGTACAAAGGATACAGGGGCAGCGTGGCGTTGGCGTCGCAGGGACCCGGATTCCACAGCAGCGGCTCTACCAGACCGCGCACAGAGGTGGCGCCCTTCAGCACCTTGCCGATGGAGAAGTGAATGGTGTTCAGGAACGCGTCGATCACATTCAGCAACCCACAGCAGATCTTGTACTCCCGCGTATCCGGACCGTAAGGCGAGTCACCGCAATACAGGTTCTGCACCAGCTCCAGGATAAAGTCCACTACCCGATGATCGGCAATGTCCGCAATATCTTTCTTGGACAGGCCGTTTTCTTTCTTGCACAGGCGCCAGGCTTTCTTAAAGGTCAGCTTGTTCAGCCACTTGGCAATGGGCTTAATCAGCCAGCCCAGCTTTTTGACCTTTTTCGCCGGGAACGGAAAAAGCGTCTGTCATCTCTGCCAAATGGTCAATATCCGTGGCCGCAGCGTCCAGCAGCTCGGAGATCATACCGAAGAAAAAAAGTGCGCATATACTGGTCAAAAGGCTTGCCGCCGGTGTCCAGCCGGCACATCGGTAATGGTCACCGTCTCCACATCCACTTTGGCGTGGGCCGGATCCAGCGTAATGTTGCGCATGGTGGGCGGGCAGCCGATCATAGCACCGCAGGCAATGTCATAAAAGGTGTTGCCCTTTTTGGTCTCTACCACGCTGATGTCGTGAATATGGGTGTGGCCGGTGAGCATACATTGCAGTCCGTTGTCCGCAAAAATCTCCCGGGTGGTCTCATGATTGCGCTGCATATCCCCCTTGCCGATAATGGCATAAAAAGGACTGGGGGCGATCATGGGATGATGGGTCATGGCGATCACAAACTGATCATTTTTGCGAGCGTCCTCCAGCTGATCCAGGATCCAGGCCATACAGTCGTCGCTGTACCCGGAGCCGCTCTCCCCCTCCGGCTTATAGTTGGTATCGTCATTCAGAGCAAACAGACGATAGCCGGGGGCCAGCTGCACCACATAGCTCATGCTGTCCGGGTGGGTGGCAATGGCCTCATTGGGGCCGAACTCATAGTACATCTGCCACAGATCGTGGCGCTCCTCCACCGCCGGCACCTGAATCTTTTTGTCGCCGTCATAGCCGTCGGCCACGCCGCCGTCCCGATAATCGTGGGTAGCAGTAATCACATACACCCGCTTGCCTCGCTTTTTCAAGTCCCGGAGCATTTCAATAAACTCGGCGTGAGAGGCCAGCTCTCCGTCCCGGGTGGTATCGCCGGCCAGCACCACAATATCCGTGGAAGTGTCCGCGCACAGCAAATCGAACCCGGCTTTGATCACCAGGTCGCTGTCCTTAATGACCTTTTGGCTCTTGGCCTCGGCTTTTTCGTAAGCCTTGCCCTCGGTGCCCCCCTCCTGCGGGAGTAGTAATGCGGATCGGTGATAAATTGAATTTTCAGCGGCGCATTGTCTGCGCCATACAACTTCGCTGCCATTGCGTTCTCCTTTATTTAATCTCTGCCTTCAGTACGCCGCTGCGCACCGTGCCCGGCAGGGTAATCTCCATACAGCCGTCACTGCGCAAAGCGTAATCCAGTTCTTGCCCATCCAAGAGCTGTGCGCATCCGACAGGGTGAGCACAAAGGCATACTGCCCATTGTCGCCGGTGTAACGGAAGTGGACCTCCGCAGAGGTGTCCGTAAGCTTCTGGCTGTCCGTCCACACATCCAGCCCGCAGGTAAAGGTGCCCGGGCGATAGTAACAGTCCGCCCACACATTGATAGGTGCGGACAGGCCGCCGAAATTGGGAACCAACCGCCGCGGCGGGTCTGAATACCAAAGCACTCATAGGTGTTGTAAGAGAAGTCCGTCTCTTCCTTCCACATATCCAGCGCCCGGCGGGCAATCTCAAAGGCAAATTCCGTCTCGCCCAGATCAAACATGGTCTTCCACATAAAGAACTGGTGGCTCATCCACACATTGCCGTTCCAGTAGCCGTCGTCAAAATAGTAGGAGGCTGTCATATCCACCGCGCTGATGCCGGCAGCGGACCACATTTCGTCCGGGTTCTTAATATGCGCCAGCAGACGCTCCCGCCGCGCCTCCGGGGCAGCCCGGCAAACAGCGGATACACACCGTCCATGCCCTTGTCGTAGTTCTCCCCGGCGTCGGTGGTAAAAATGCCTTGATAGTTTTTGTCATCGTCATAGACGGAGTAGGCGTAATAGCCGCTCTTTTCATCCCAGCTGTACCGGTTCAGAGCGTCGCTCATCCGCTGAATGTCTGCGTCATAAGCGGCAATGTCCGTCTCCTTGCCCATGGCGGCAGCCACCATCTTCATGATCTTGGCGGCCCGAATGGTGTGGGAAGTAGACAGGCAGGGGCACATATATTGCTTCTTATCCTGGGCGATCATGGCCACCTGGGCGGGATAATCGTCCATACCGCTGCAAGAATACCAGTAGTCGTAAGTGGTGGTCAGGCCGTTGCCGAACTTGCCGCAGGTGGAACCGGGGGTCTTGCCGCTGATATAGTCATAATACCGCTTCATCTGCGGATACAGAGCAAACAGGGGCGCCTTGTCCTCCGTGCGGTGCAGCAGTTCCAAATGCACAAACTGGGTAGGCACCAGGGAGCCGTGGAGCAGAAACGCAAAGTCCGTATTCTCCGGCTGGGACAAATAAGTCTCTAAAATGTAGCGGCATTTCTCCGGGCTGAACTCCAGCACACCGGTACCGATCACGCCACTGTCCCAGGTATAAAAGCTGTCCCAGCGCTTGCCGGGGGTGTAATGTACCACATTCTCGCCGTGCTTGTACACCGGATATACCAAGTTGGTCAGGAGTGTTGCCCGCAAGATCTCGGTAGACAGACTGTACTTCTGCCCTTCCCGATTGAACTGTACCGGAGTGGCCAGCGCCTTGGCGGCGGTGTACAGCTGCTCGTATTCTTCGGTGGTGCGGGGTTCCACCTTGCCCTTGGACAGCACCGCATACTCTATATGCTCTGCGTGGGGGTCAATAAAGATGGAGGGCATCACCGCATTGTAATAGTAGCCCTCGTCACTTTTTTTGCGGCGGAAGGAGCGAGAAAAGGTCTCCCTTAGGTCGTCATAAGTGGGGTCGCCGTTAGACAGTCGGTTAATCAGCGCGTCCTCCAGGCTGCCACTGTCCAGTTCCCGTCGGCGGGTCTTGGGATTGTGCGTCAAGATGGAATAGCAGCCTTCCGCGTCCTTGTAAGTTAGGGTAATGCGGGTGGCGCCGTGCACCTTTTCTTCTTCAATTTGCGGCTTGGTGTCGCGCAGCACCGTGCGGGCGCTGACTTCCTGTTCCGTGCCCGGCCGGCACAGCACCAGCACATCCAGCTCCACACCGGCGCCGCCCCGGCTTTCCAGGGTCAGGGTGTCTGCGCCGTCATAGGGCAGCGCGGCAAAGGTCAGGCTGTCACTCTCCGGCAGTTCTGCCGCTACGCCGTTGACGGTAAAGGCAGCAGCACTCGGGGTCACTGTGCGATAGCGCAACAGCAAGGTAGCGCCCGTCGGTCGGAGAGACGGCAGTGTGTATACCACTTTGTCCCCGGCAGTGCAGCCAAAAGGCTCCAGCCCCAGGAAATCCACATGGTAATTCTCGCACCGGTCGCCCAAACCGTGGGCGTGGTAAAAAGTTGCCGTCGGCAAACTCGCCCTTTGTGCATACCGTCCGGGTTCTCATTATCCCAGGGACGGGGCTTTGCATAGGTGTACTGCGTATAATCGTTGGCATCCACCAATGCGGCATCCCCAGGCAGCTGCAAGGCACAGTGCTCCGGCGCCGGGAACTCCAGTGCGCCGAAAATATTCAGAATACAGTTTTGCGACAGGTCCGTATCGTTCACAAAGCGGCAGCGCATCAGGTAGGACTCCTCATCCAGCCGGGTGTAAGACACATCGGCATAAATTTGGTCCTTCCACATCAGCTCATAGCGATAGGAATAAAAGCGAAAGTCCTCGTCACAGCTCCACAAATGGTAGCCGGACGGCACAGTCACATTGGGCACCGGGGTAGCGGAATTCCACAGGGTGGGGTGCACTACAAAATCATAGCGGGCACCTTCTGCCGCCCGATCATCCACATGCGGGACAGTCCCATATACTTCTTGGAATACGGTCCCCAAAGGGGCATACGGATTTGAGATTTTTTCATACGCAGTTCTCCGTTTTTTTGATTTTTTTGCAAGGATATTATCATCTTTTTTGCCCGCTTTTGTCAATAGTGAACACCTTGACAAACCAGATATAATACAGTAATATATATCTGTTAAAAATAAATCATGTTTTTGCAGAGTAACGGAGACAAGTCTATGAACATTGACGAAAATGTACAAAAGGTCATTAAGCTGCTGCTGCGCAAGTGGAAGCTGCTGATCCTGTTTATGCTCATCGGAGCGCTTTTGGCCGGGGTTTATACCGCCAAATTCACCACCTTGACCTACACCTCCAGCGTGGAGTTCCTGGCTGCAGCGGTGGATCCGGCTCACGAAATCAGCGACAGCACCGGCGAGGTGGCCCGCACCAGCCAGACCAGCAAAATGAACTACGCTATGAAGATGATCGATACCTATATCGAGATCTTCAAGACCAACAAGTTCTGCAGCAAAGTGGCAGGCGAGATGAACAAAAAATACTACACCAACCTGTCTCCGGCGGATATTAAGCAATCTTTTACCATTGAGACGGTGGAGAACACAGCCATGTTTAAGCTGATCGTCACCACCACAGACCCCACCCTGTCCTACAACATCGCTCACCAAATGGAGGAGAGCGTGCCGGAGCAGATGGAGGAAACCAACAATGGCCTGGTTCAGACTACCGTGGAGGACAAGGCCATCAAGCCCAACACCGCCGAGGGCCGGGGATACTTAAAGAACTGCCTGCTGGGTGCTGTAGCGGGACTGCTGATAGCTGCCGCATATGTGATCCTGCGGGATCTGTTAGATGTGCGCATCAAGAGCGCCGAGGAGCTGAGCCAGCGCTATGATGTGCCGGTACTGGGCTCTATTCCCGCCTTTACAACCGGCAAGCGCAGTGCTGCCGGCAAGAAAAACACAAAGAAAGAGGCGAAATAAGATGGCTAAAAAAGCGAACAATCCCTTTGCCCGCACCCTGATCTCCAATGCCAACATGGATCCGGCGCAGAAGTTCCGGATTGAGGAGGCTTACAAGAGCATTCGTACCAACATTATGCTCTCCATCCTGAAAAAGGGATGCAAAACCATTGTGGTATCCTCCGGCTCCCCTGCCGAGGGCAAAACGACGACCACCATCAACCTGGCCATCTCCATTGCCCAGGCAGACCAGCGGGTGCTGCTGATTGATTGCGATCTGCGCAAACCTAAGATGCACCACTACTTTGGCGTGTCCAATGCACCGGGACTGACCAACTACATCAGTGATTCTGTAAAAAACAACGGTCCTAAGACGGACCTGTACAGCATTATCCACCGAACAGAATTTCCCAACCTATCGCTGCTGTGCGCCGGTTCCATTCCGCCCAATCCGGCAGAACTGCTGGGCAGCGAGCCCATGGCTGAGTTTTTACAACAGATCAGCCGGGACTACGACTATGTGATCATTGATACCCCGCCGCTCAATGTGGTGTCTGACGCCCTGCCCATTATTCGGGAGTCCGACGGCGTAGTGATCGTGGTGCGTGCCAACAGCTCCACCCACCCGGAAGTGCAAAGGGTGATGGAATCCCTGGAGTTCATTGACGCCAAGGTGCTTGGCTTTATTTACAATTTTGCAGAAGATAAGCGCTCTCGCTACTCCCGCTACAAGTACGGCTATGACTATGGGTATGGCTACAATTACGGGTATAACGCCGACGCAGAATAATCGGATAAGGTGATGCTATGGTGATCCCCGGCTTGATTGAAATGCACTGCCACATTCTCCCCGGCGTGGATGACGGCTCCAAAGATACGGAGACCAGCGTAAAGATGCTCCGCCGCCTGGCGCTGCAAGGGGCAGAGACCGTAGTGCTTACCCCCCATTATTACTCGGATTCTATTTCTTTGGCGGACTTTACCGCCCGACGGAACGCGGCTTTTGCCAACTTGCAGGCTGCTCTGCCTCCGGATGCGCCCCGGCTGCTGCTGGGCGCAGAGGTGTATGTAAGCCGCTATCTGATGAATAATGCAGACCTGACCCCCATCTGTATCACAGGCACGCGATGCGCCCTGCTGGAGCATAACTTCAGCGACAACTTTGGCTCAGAGACCCTGGATCGGATCACGGCGCTGACCTGCGACCAGGGCATACGGCCTATTTTGGCGCACATTGAGCGATACAAAGCGCTGATGGATCACCCCGGTTTAATTGACGAATTGCGAGATATGGGCTGCGCCACCCAAGTAAACATCAGCGCCTTTGCAAACGCCTCCTTCGGGGCGCGGCGCAAACTGCTGAAGTATCTGGACAGCGGGCGCATTGACCTGATCGGCTCCGACTGTCACAACCTGGGCACCCGCCCACCGGATTATGCAGACGGTGCCGCCGTGATCGTCAAAAAATTTGGAGACAGCGCCCTGCAAGCCTTGAAAGCGCATAAAAAAGCACGACTTCTTTGACAGAAGCCGTGCTTTTTCTTATGTTCATTTTACTTTGACGTTTGCTCCAGGCTGCGCAGCAGGGCAATTTCCTCTTGGTAGCCGGACAAGTCATTAGGGGTCTCTAAGAACATGGGCAGTCCCCGCAGCGCCGGGTGGTTGACGATGCGGCGGAAGGTCTCTATACCCAAAAAGCCTTTACCGATCTGCTCGTGTCGGTCTTTATGGGAACCGCAAGGATTCTTAGAGTCGTTCAGGTGCAGTGCCCGCAATCTGTCCAGGCCGATCACCCGGTCAAACTGGGTCAGCACCCCGTCCAGATCCTCTGCCAAAGGGTACCCGCCATCGCTCACATGACAGGTATCCAGGCACACGCCGATCTTGTCTTGCAGCTGCACACCGTCTATAATGCGGCGCAACTCCTCAAAGGTGCCGCCCACCTCGCTGCCCTTACCGGCCATCGTCTCCAACAGTACAGTGGTATGCTGCTCCGGGGTCAGCAGGTCGTTCAGCGCCCGGGTGATATAGGCAATCCCGTTATCCGTCCCCTGCCCCACATGGGAGCCGGGGTGAAAGTTATACAGCGTACCGGGTAGCGCCTCCAGCCGCTGCAGATCATCGGCAAACACCTCTCTTGCAAAAGTGCGGGTGCGTTCCTTATCGCTACACATATTCATGGTATAGGGTGCATGGGCCAGCACTGTGCCAAAATCCGCAGCCTGCGCCCCCTGCAAAAAGGCAGCCACATCCGCCGGGTCCTGAGCCTTTACGGCACCGCCCCGGGGATTTCGGGTAAAGAACTGAAAAGTATTGGCACCAATGGACTGTGCCTCTCGCAGCATGTGGACATAGCCCTTGCTTGCACTTAAATGTGCGCCTAAAATCAACATCACTTATCCTCGCAGCAGGGTCGGACGAGCAATGTGCTGCTCCGCCTGACCGGACATAATATACCCCAGCAGATCCGCCACACAGCCCTGGTTGCAGTGGCAGGCTTCAAACTGGCAGATCTCATGAATAGCCTTAGGTGCCTGACCGGCACAGGCCGGCAATCCCACGGTCTTGAGCATATCCCAGTCGTTATAATAATCGCCGATGGCCGCCACATGGTTCCGGTCAATGCCCAGCATATCTGCCAGCACCATAATGGCCGTACCCTTGTGGGTGCCCTTTTTGCAGCATTTCCATACTCCATGGAGAGGAGGCCATAAAATTCATACCTGCCGTGTCGCTGCGGTCAATTACATAGCGCAGCCGGTTCATGGTAATGGGGTTGGACCAAAAGATCACCTTCATCCATCCCTCCTTGGGCACCTTATCAATGGAGGTCACCTCGTAGTGCGCCTTATCAATATCCATGGTGCCCTGGGACAGAACGCCGTTTTTGACGATATACACATAATCGTCAAAATAAATTCCCACATCCACGCTCTTAAAGCTGTCACTGAACTTATTGATGATGTAGCGCACAAACTCGTGCCCCTCCTGCTGAATGGTACTGCGCCAAATCATCTTCTCCTGCTGAAAGTCATAAATACCCGCGCCGTTGAGTACCACCGCCGGTTGATTGGGGGTGATACGATCGTAATTGCGCTTCAAGCTGGAGGTCAGCCGTCCGGAAGCCAAGGTAAAGTTGCCCCCCGCCTCTGTAAACGCCTGAATGGCGTCATAATTACGCCGAGGCAGCTTGCGTGCTTTGTTATTCAATGTGCCGTCAATATCTGACACCACCAGCCAGTTGCTAAAATCCTTTTGACTCATACGCTTACCTTTTCTTTTCCCTGCAAGTGTGTAAAATGATGTGAAATACGGGGGCAGCGGTGCTTCAAACCGCATTTCCGCCCCGGTTCTGGGATGTATAAAGCCAATCTCCCCGGCATGCAGGCACTGCCCGCCCAGGGAGGTGATCACACGCCGCGGTCCGTACACCGGATCTCCGGCCAGCGGGTGACCGATATAGGCCATGTGCACCCGAATTTGGTGCGTGCGTCCGGTCTCCAATACACAGCGAATATGCGTAAAGTCCCCAAATCGCTCCAACACACGATAATGGGTGGTGGCTGGCTTGCTGTTCTGTTGGGTCACCGCCATTTTTTTGCGATCCTTGGGACTGCGACCGATGGGTTGGCACACCGTGCCGCTGTCTGCGGTCATGTTGCCGTACACCACCGCTTGGTACGCCCGGTGAAAACTGTGTTCCTGAATCTGGCGTGCCAAATCCACATGGGCAAAGTCGTTCTTGGCTACCATGAGCAGACCGCTGGTATCCTTGTCAATCCGATGAACAATCCCCGGTCGGATCACGCCGCCCACACCGCTAAGGGAGTCACCGCAGTAGTACAGCAGCGCGTTCACCAGCGTGCCGGTATAATTCCCCGGTGCCGGGTGCACCACCATACCCTTGGGCTTGTTCACCACCAGCAGGTCGTCGTCCTCGTAGACCACATCTAAGGGGATATTCTCCGGCAGCACCTCCATGGGCTTTGGCTCCGGCAGCGCAGCTCCACTCGGGTGCCCGGGCGCAGTTTGTCTTTTTATTCCCCGGGGCACCGTCCAGCAGTACGCCGCCCTCCTCGATCACCCGCGCCGCCGCCGACCGAGTCAAATCCGGACACACGGTGCTTAAAAACTTGTCCAGTCGCTCCCCTGCCGCTGTTTCGTCCACGGTAAAGGCACGCACCGGCTGCCGCTCATTTTCCGTCATGGGTCGTTCCCTTCTTGCCGTCACCGGAGCGGAACAGATCCACTGCCAGCCACAGCACAAAGCTAATGCCGCCGCAGGTCACGGCGCAGTCCGCAATATTAAACACGGCAAACTGCATAAAAGTTGGCTCAATAAAGTCAATCACATAGCCGTACAGCACCCGGTCGATCAGATTGCCCAGACCGCCGGCCACCAGCACCCCCAGGCTCCAGTAGCCCCACAGAGAGCGGCATTTGTTGCGAAACATATAAAAAAAGCACACCGGCACACACCAGAGCGGTCAGCGCCACAAACACCCATCGGGCACCGCTGAACAGGCTAAAGGCCATCCCGGTATTGCGGGCATAGCGCAACTGCACTGCACCGGGCAGCAAAGTAACAATCTTGCCCCCCATCAGCGCACTTTCCGCCAGTCGCTTGGTCACCTGGTCGAAAGCCACGATCAGCAGGATCATAATGGAGGCCCAAATGTGTTTTTTTCTATGCTTCATAAACCCTCCGTATATAAAAAGGCGGGGGGCAGAGCAGTCGCATCTGCCCCCGTATGGGTCGTTCTTTATTTGTCCATCTCTGCCAGTGCAGCCGCACAATGGGCGCACAGGGTGGGATGCTCTGCGTTTTGACCTACGGTCTCATCGTACTTCCAGCAGCGCTCGCACTTTTCGCCGTCTGCCTTAGATACGGACACGCTCAGCCCCTCTACCTCGCCGGTAAAGTCGCCCTCACCGTCGGACAGTGCCACAGCGGAGGTAATGAAGATCTCCGGCAGCTGGCTCTCTACGCTCTGCAAGAAATCGTGCAGTTCGCCCGCAGCGTACAGGGTCACCTTGGCCTCCAAGGACTTACCGATGGTCTTGTCCTTACGAGCCAGCTCCAGTGCCTTCTGCACATCTTCACGAATCCGATGGATCCGATCCCACTTGGCCATAAAGTCTGCGTCCGCAGCAATGTACTCCGGCTGGGGAATATCGTTAAACAGCGGAGACCGGGGATCTCTGCCCGCTGCATGGGGCATTGCCTTCCAGATCTCGTCACAGGTAAAGGCCAAAATGGGGGTCAGCACCAAGGTCAGTGCGTCCAGCACCTTATACAATACGGTCTGGGCGGCACGGCGGGTAGCGCTGTTCGGCGCAGAAGTGTACAGCCGATCCTTGAGCACATCAAAGTAGAAGTTACTCATATCCACCACGCAGAAGTTGTGCAGCGCGTGGGCGGCGGTGTGGTACTCGTACACCTCGTACCCGCCGCGAGCGGTAGCCAGTACCTGATCCAGCTTCATCAGCGCGTATTTATCCAGCTCTTCCAACTGATCGTTGGGTACCATATCCTTGTCCGGGTCAAAGTCATACAGGTTGCCCAGGCAATAACGAGCGGTGTTGCGGATCTTTCTGTAATTATCCGACAGCTGCTTCAAGATCTCCTTACTGATGCGTACATCGGCGTGGTAATCGGAAGAAGCCACCCACAAACGCAGAATATCCGCGCCGTACTGGTTGATAATGTCCGCCGGATCAATACCGTTGCCCAGGGACTTACTCATCTTCTTGCCCTCACCGTCTACGGTCCAGCCGTGGGTGATGATCTGCTTAAAGGGTGCAGGCTGCCCGGCGGCTACGCTGGTGAGCAAAGAGGACTGGAACCAGCCTCTGTACTGGTCGGCGCCCTCCAGGTACACATCTGCCGGCCACTTCAAATAAGGGCGCTGTTTAAGCACCGCTGCGTGGCTGGAGCCGGAGTCGAACCACACATCCATAATGTCGCTTTCTTTGTCAAAGCCCTTTTGTGCGCCGCAGTGGGGGCACTTATAATCCTCCGGCAGGAAATATTCCGCCTCGTGGGCGAACCAGGCGTCAGAGCCTTCCTGACCAAAGATCTTAGATACCCGCAGCATCAGATCTTTATCCACGATCTCCTTGCCGCAGTCTTTACAATAAAATACGGGAATGGGCACACCCCACTTACGCTGACGGGAGATGCACCAATCGGCGCGCTCCTGGATCATGGACTGCATACGGTCCTTGCCCCAGGCCGGATACCACTGCACATCCTCGGTGGCAGCCACAGCAGCCTCCTTAAAATCATCTACCGAGCAGAACCACTGGGAGGTGGCGCGGAAAAATGATGGGCTTATGGCAACGCCAGCAATGGGGATACTGGTGGACGATCTTTTTCAGCGCAAACAAAGCGCCGATTTTTTCCAAATGCTCCGCAATGGGCTTGTTGGCTTCATCGGTGGTCAGTCCGGCGAACTGTCCGGCCTCCTCCGTCAGTCTGCCCTCGGCATCCACCGGTACAACGGTGGGGATCTCCGGGTACTTTTGGCACACGATAAAGTCATCCACACCGTGACCCGGTGCCGTGTGTACGCAACCGGTACCGCTCTCCAGCGTTACATGATCGCCCACGATCACCAAAGAAGTGCGGTCAATAAACGGGTGCTGGGTTTTCATATACTCCAGCTCGCTGCCCTGGATCACACCCACGGTCTCATAGTCTGTGGTGCCCCGGTCCGCCATAGCGGCGTCTACCAGGTCGGTAGCCATCACATAAAACTCGTCGCCGCTCTTGACCAGAGAATACTCAAAGTTGGGGCCTACGCAGATGGCCACGTTGGCCGGCAGGGTCCAGGTGGTGGTGGTCCAAATCACGAAATAGGTCTTGCTCAGGTCCGCACCCAGTGCAGTGAGCTTGCCCATATCGTCCGTTACATTGAACTTTACATAAATAGAATGGCAGGGATCCTCGCCGTACTCAATCTCCGCCTCGGCAAGGGCGGTCTTGCAGTCCGGGCACCAATACACAGGCTTTAAGCCCTTGTAGATATGGCCCTGAGAAGCCATGGTGGCAAATACCTTAATCTGCTCTTCCTCAAAGTCCTTGGTCAGGGTGATGTACGGGTGATCCCACTCGCCGATTACACCCAGGCGCTTAAAGGACTCCCGCTGAATATCCACATAGCTCAGCGCGGTCTCTCGGCAAATCTTGCGCAATTCCAGATCGGAAATGTCGCTGCCGGCACCGATACCCGCCTGCTTTCTGGCTTTCAGCTCTGTGGGCAGGCCGTGGGTATCCCAGCCGGGCACATAGGGAGACTGAAATCCGGTCATATTCTTATAGCGCACAATAAAGTCCTTTAAGGTCTTGTTCATGGCGTGGCCGATATGAATATCACCGTTGGCGTACGGAGGTCCGTCGTGGAGCACAAACAAAGGCTTGCCCTCGTTGTGCTGCATCAGCTGACGGTACTGGTCATTTTCTTCCCATGCTTTCAGGAATTCCGGCTCCCGGGCAAAGCTGCCCGCATGGGAAAGTCGGTCTTGGGTAAATTCAGTGTTTGGTTATAATCCATGCTTCTTGTTACTCCTACTGTGTATGTAAATTATTTTTTCTTCTTAAAGAAACCGCGCAGTTTGGAAGATCCCTCTTCCTCCTCGTACTCGTCCTCGTCCGGAGCGGTCAGAGAAATGGTCTCGCTGGTGCGCTCGTCGCCGCTCTTTACATGAAAATAATCCTCAAAGGGCATAGCGGCCTGGTCATCAAACAAGGTCTTTTCCTCCTGCTGCGGGGGCACCTGCTCCAGCTCCGGTTCCTCGTCGATCTCGCTGATGGTGGGGGCGTTCTCGTCCAGCGGAGTGATTTCGTCCTCGGTAAAGGCGTTCAGCGCGCTGCTGACCTCCTCCGGGCTGGCTGCGGGCGCCTGCTTCTCCTCGATCTCGTCAATGATCTGATCCACCTGGTCATCGTCTGTGTCGCCCTTGGTATTCTCTGCCGTCGGCGCCTGTGCCGCGGCTTCCTCCGTCGGCGCGTCGACCGTCTGGCTTTGCAGTTTGTTGATCTCATCAATATTGGAGATGATCTGGTTCATCTCGCTCTCCACAGAGTCAATGTGCGCCTGATCCTCGTCCACCTGGGGCTTCAGATCTACCATATCGCCCAGGCGATCCATCTGGCTCTCATACAGGGACAGCAAGCTGTCCTTAAAGCTCTTAGACTCGCTGCGCAGCTTTTCAATCAGCTGCTCGTGATAGGCTTTTTCGCTCTTGGCCTTGCTCATCAGCTCCTCAGACAGCTGCTTGGCCTGGTTGAGCATTTCCTGAGCCACAACCTTGGCGCCGTCAATGGCGTCATTGGCCTTGGCCTCCGCCTCGGTAATAATGGACTCGGCAGCGTCCTGCTTCTCCTTGGTAAAGTTGGCGGCATAGGTGCGGGCCTCGGCCACCATCTTGTCCGCTTTTTCTTTGGCGTCCGTCACCGTCTGCTGCGCGGTGGCTGCGCTTTCGCTAAGCTTTCCTCCGCCTTTTCCTTGGCGTCCTTGGCAATGCGATCCGCCATCTTTTGGGCGGTGATCAGTGCGGTCTTGATAGAGTCCTCTTCACTTCTGTACTCCTCAATCTTGCCGGCAAGTATTTCCATTTTGCGGTAAAGCTCTTTGTTCTCATCGTACACAGCCTGGTAAGACTCGACGATCTGGGCCAACAGGGCGTTGACCTCTTCCTTATCATATCCGCCGCTTTGCACGGTAGACAGATTTTTCTCTCGAATTTGGCTGGGTGTAATCATATTCTCTCTCCTTCTCTCCTCACATAAACATGCCGTTGTTCTCAAGCTCATCGATCAGATCGCCCATTACATCTACATTGTAAGGCGTAATGATATAGGTGCTGTTGGCGACCTTCTTGATCTGGCCGTCATTGGCGTACGCCACGCCGCTGAGGAAATCCAGCAGTCTGCGTGCAATATCTCGGTTGGTGCTCTCCAAATTCAACACCACCGTACGCTTGGCATTCAATTGTCACCGATGGAGGCAGCCTCTTCAAACCGCTCCGGCTTCACCAGCACCACCTGCAACTGGGTGGTGGTGTGGATATTGACCACCTTATCGTCCCGTCCTCTGCTGCGAGGGCGTTCCTGGCGCTCCGGCTTAGGCGCCCGCTCGTGCCGGGGGCGCTCCTGTCGCTCTGCCCGCTCCGGGGCAGCCAGGCCGTAGTCCCGGTTGTCGTCGTCATAGTAATCGTCAAAATCATCATCATTCTCGGTAATGATCTCTTTGAACTTATCCAGTAAACCCATATTCGCCTCTCCTTAACGGTATTGTCTGGCGCCGAAGATGGCAGAGCCGACACGCACCAGCGTGGAACCCTCGGCAATGGCGGCCTCAAAATCGCCGCTCATACCCATAGACAGAATATCCATGTCTATATTATGGTGTTTTTTGTCTTTAATGTCAATGAAAGATTGATGCATTGTCTCAAAATATTTGCGCACCTGTGTCTCCGTCTCACAAATGGGGGGAATACACATCAAGCCCTTGATCTGCAAACCGGGCAACTGGGCCGCTTCTTCCAGCAACTCGGGCAATGCCTCAATCATAATGCCGCTTTTGCTTTCCTCCCGGCCGATGTTCACCTCCACCAGTACCCGGGTGGTCACGCCGTGCTTAACGGACTGCTTGAAATCTCCTGGGCCAGTTTCATAGAATCCACCGACTGGATCATATCCACCTGACCCACAATATACTTAACCTTATTGGTCTGGAGTCGACCGATCAGGTGCTTTTCCACCCCATCCAAGTGCAACGCATCCCGCTTGCCCAGGTATTCCTGCACCCGATTCTCGCCGATCAAATCGGCGCCTAGATCCAGCGCCCGGTTAATGTACACCGGCTCCACGGTCTTGGTCACTGCCATCAGGCGAACCTCTCGGGGATCGCGACCGCTTTTGACGGCGCCCTCCTGCACCCGATCTAAGACCTGCTTCCAGTTCTCCTCAACGGCTTGCAGCCGTGCCGGATCAGGTATAAACTTTTCCATTATAAAGATCCTTCCCTTCTGTGATGATCTCGTCGGCTTTTATGCTCTTTTTCCTTTGTCTTTGCCATAAAGAAAATCCTCTGCCTGCGCCGTCGCTGCGGCGATCAGGCGCTCTGTATCCATGGTATCCGGCTCCAGCACCACAGTTCCCTGCCGGCGCTTAAACCAAGTGATCTGGCGCTTGGCGTAGCGGCGGGTCTCCTGCTTGAGCCGTTCTACCGCTGTCTCCAGCGGCTCGCTGCCCTCTAAATACGGCAGCAGTTCCTTGTGCCCAATGGCCTGCCGTGCCGTAGGACCGCAAGCGGCGTAGGCCTGCCGTGCTTCCTCCACCAATCCGGCGGCCAGCATGGCGTCCACCCGAGCATTGATTCGATCATACAGCACCTGCCGATCCCGGTAGTGGAGCACAAAATACAGTGCCTCATAAGGGCTGTCCTCCCGGCGGGAGGCTGCATTCTGTGCAGTCTTGGTAATACCGGCATAGTACAGCTCCAGTGCACGCACCACCCGGTTTTTGTTATTCGGATGTATTTCTGCCGCAGCCGTGGGATCCACCTGCTGCAAGGTACGGTACAACTCTGTGCCGTCCTTTGCCAGCAGCTCCCGGCGCAGGTCCGGGTTCGTCTGCACATGGGCAAACTGAATGTGGTCAATAAAGCTGTCAATAAACAGCCCGGTGCCGCCAACCAAGATGGGCACCTTACCCCGGGCGGCAATATTCGCCACCGTCTCCGCTGCCAGCTTGCAATACTGAGCCACGCTAAAAGGCGTGTCCGGGGGCAGAATCTCTGCCAAATGGTGCACCGCTGCCTGCCGCTCCGCTGCCGTAGGCGCCGCAGTGGCAATGGGCATACCGGTATAGATCTGCATAGAGTCGGCACACACAATCTCGCCGTCCAGCCGCCGAGCCAGAGCAATGCCCAAACCGGTTTTGCCGGAGGCGGTGGGGCCGGCCACCACAAGTACCTTTGTCTTCATACTCACGCCCTGCCGAACTGTCTTTCGATCTCGTACCGGCTAACCTTGATCATCACCGGCCGCCCATGGGGGCAGTAGCGAATATCCGGCATGGACAGCAGCTTTTCAACAAACAGGCGCTGCTCCGCCGGGCTGGTCACATCACCGGCCTTGACCGCTGCGCGACAAGCGGTGGAATGGAAAATCCAGTCCAGCTTTTCCGGCTCAATGTCCGTTTTGTGCTCCAGCAGCTTCTCTGCGATCTCGCAGATCAGATCGGCAATATTTGCCCCGTCCAGCATAGCGGGCACCGATCGCACCAGCACCGCGTCCGTGCCAAAGATCTCCACCTCAAAGCCGCCTTTTTGCAGCAGATCCAGATGTTCCTCCACGGCGGACAGCTCCGCTTTGTTCAAGCGCACGGTCACCGGCGCCAGCAGCAGCTGGCTGTGGATCTCCGCGCTCCGGCGCAGGGCTTCAAAATTCATCCGCTCGTGGGCGGCGTGCTTGTCAATATAATATAAATTATTTTCTATCTCTACAAGTATATAGGTCTTAAAGGCTTCGCCAACTACACGGCCGGGGCCTTCCGGTCCTCGTCCACCACCTGCACCGTGGGGGCAGGCGCTGTCTCCGTCGAAGGCGGTGCAGCCGCTGCCGACTCTGCGCGCTCATGCGTAGGTACTGCCGGGGGCGCTTGGGCGGGCACTTCCCGCTCACGCTGTACCACCGGCGCAGCCTGGGGTTCCGAGGCGTTTATTTCGGTTGCTTTTACAGGTGCCGGCTCTTGCGCCGTCGGCGCTGCGCTTTGCTCTGCCGCTCGCTGCACCGGAATCTGTCCCTGGGGCGCGGTACGGTACGGCACACCTGCCTGCGCCGTCTGCCAAAAGTCCGTGCGGGGCGCTGTTTGCAGCACCGTTTGCACGCTCTCTTCCTTTTTGCGGAAAAAGTCGATCTTGGCGCTGCGACTGCCTGCCGGCGGGTACGCGCGTCCCACCTCGTCCGCTGCGGGGGCGCCGACAAAGGTCGCTTCCTTTACACTGTCGCCGGTCTCAATCGCGGTCTTGACCCCATAATACACCAGGTCAAACACCGGCTTTTCGTTGGCAAAGCGCACCTCGATCTTGGCCGGGTGCACATTCACATCCACCAGCGCCGCGTTGACGGTCATATTCAGCACGCAGGCGGGAAAGCGCCCCACCATAATGCTGTTTTTATACGCCTGCTCCAGCGCCGCCAAGGCGGTCTTAGACTTCACCAGGCGACCGTTTATGAAAAAATACTGCATGGCCCGGCTTTTGCGGGAGGCATGGGGGCTGGACACATAGCCCTCCAGCTCCATACCGTTATAGCTGTAATGCACCGGGATCAGCGACTGGGTCAGTTCCCGGCCAAACACGGAGTACACCGTGCTCTTTAAGTCCTTGTTACCGGGAGTCACCAGCGTCTGCTTGCCGTCCCGGATCAGGCGAAAGGCGATCTCCGGGTGGCTCAGCGCCACCGCGTCCAGCACACCGGCCACCGCGTTGCCCTCGGTCACATCTTTCTTTAAGAATTTCATGCGCGCAGGCGTGTTAAAGAACAGATCCCGCACCACCACTGTGGTACCCACCGGGCAACCGGCGTCGTCGCAGCTTTGTTCCTGGCCACCGGCGATCACATAGCGGGTACCCACCTGCTCCTCTGCTGTGCGGGTGAGCAGTTCCACCTGCGCCACTGCGCCGATGGAAGCCATAGCCTCGCCCCGAAAGCCCAGGGTACCGATGGCGTTCAAGTCCTCCTCGGTTGCGATCTTGGAGGTGGCATGGCTGATAAACACCTTGGGCACATCCGCCCTTGCGATACCACAGCCGTCGTCCGTAATGCGCATATAGGTAGAGCCACCGTGCTGGATCTCCACCGTTATGCGGGTGGCGCCGGCGTCAATGGAATTCTCCACCATTTCTTTAATTGCAGAGGCGGGGCGTTCCACCACCTCGCCGGCTGCAATCAGCTGGTACACAGACTTGGGTAAAATATGAATTTGCGGCATGGAACCACCGCCCTTTCTATAATGAAATCCGTTTTTAGCTAAGCTCCTGGGCCTTTTTTGCGCAGGTTATCCAGGGTCTGCATAGCCTCAATCGGAGTCAAAGTGTTAATGTCTACGGTCTTTAGAATTTCCAAAATCTCGTTGGTGCCGTTGGCGGTGAAATTGTACTGAATTTCCTCCTCCGGCTCCTCCTCTATGGCTTCCTCCGCCTTAAACTCGATGGGCACGCTGTTTTGCTCCAGTTCCTTTGAGGATCACCTTGGCGCGGCGCACCACCTTGTCCGGCACACCGGCCAGCTTGGCCACTTCAATACCAAAGCTCTGGTCCGCGCCGCCCCGCACAATCCGCCGCAGGAAAGTAATATCGTCTCCCCGCTTCTTCACCGCTACGGAGTAGTTGCGCACGCCGTCTACCAGCCCCTCCATGGCGGTCAGCTCATGGTAATGGGTGGCAAACAGCGTCTTGGCGCCCAGGGTCTTGCGCTTGCACACATATTCCAGCACTGCCCGGGCAATGCTCATACCGTCAAAGGTGGAGGTGCCCCGGCCGATCTCGTCTAAGATAATCAGGCTGTTTTGGGTGGCGTCTTTCAAAATGGTGGCCACCTCGTTCATCTCCACCATAAAGGTGGACTGGCCGGTAGCCAGGTCGTCAGACGCACCCACTCGAGTAAAGATGGCGTCTACCACGCCAATGTGCGCCTGCCGCGCCGGTACAAAGGAACCGATCTGCGCCAACAAGGTAATCAGCGCGATCTGGCGCATATAGGTGGACTTACCTGCCATATTGGGGCCGGTGATAATGTGGCACCGGTCGTCCTGCAAGTCCAGGTATGTATCGTTGGGAACAAAGGGCCCGCTGTCCAGCAGCGCCTCCACCACCGGGTGGCGGCCGTCCTTGATCTCGATCACGCCATCCCCTTCTACCTGGGGACAGGTGTAGTTATGCTCTGCCGCCACATGGGCCAGGGAACACAGCACATCCAGCCGGGCCAGCGCCTTGGCGGTCACTTGCAGCCGCTGGATCTGGCCGGCGATCTCCTCTCGCAGAGCACAGAACAGCTGGTACTCCAGCGCCACCTCCCGATCCTTGGCGCCTAAGATCTTGCCCTCCAGCTCTTTCAGCTCCTGGGTTATGTAGCGCTCACAGTTGGCTAAGGTCTGCTTGCGAATGTAGGTCTCCGGCACCTGGTCCCGGTACGCGTTGGACACCTCAATATAGTAACCGAATACCCGGTTGTAGCCCACTTTCAGCTTGGGGATACCGGTTTCTTCCCGCTGCTGCGCTTCAATGGAGGCAATCACGCCGGTGCCGTCAGTCATAATGGCCTTTAGGCTGTCGATCTCTTCGTTATAGCCTGCTTTGATAAACCCGCCTTCGCGGATAGAAAAGGGCGGCTCCTCCACAATTGCCCGGCGAATTTCCTCTGCCACATCGGTGAGCAGGTCAATATCGCTTTCAATTTCCCGCAGCATGGCGGTGTTGCAGTCTGCCAAAGCAATCTTAATCTCCGGCAGGGCGGAAATGGTGCTCTCCAGCGCCCGCAATTCCTTGGCATTGGCAGTGCCGTACACAATGCGGGTCATCAGCCGCTCAATGTCGTTAACACCCACCAGCGCCTGGCGTACCGTGTCTCGCAGCATAGGACAGTCAAACAATTCGCCCACCGCATTTTGGCGACGGAGGATTTGGCTGACGCTCAGCAGCGGCCGTTCCACCCAGGCACGAATCATCCGCTTGCCCATGGCAGTCTTGGTCTTATCAATCACCCACAGCAGCGAATGCTTCTTGTCGCCAGTCATCATGGAGCGGGTCAGCTCCAAGTTGCGCCGGGCGCTGATGTCCAGGTGCATAAACCGCTCGCTGTCGTAGAACTCCACTTCCGACGGGGTCTCGATCTCGTCTTTCTTCTGCGTATTCTTCAAATAAGCGATCACCGCGCCCAGGGCACACACCGTCTCGCGGCTGTGACCCAGGTCCAGTGCGGCGATCTCATCCTTCTTCAAGGTCTCTATAATTTCCTGGGAGCAGGCGTCAAAATCAAACAGCGCCGCCTCCGGGTACTCGGCGGACGCCTCCAGCCGAGCAGTAACGAACTGCACCACATGCCCATAATCGGCAGCGGTGCCGCCAAAGATCACCTCTTTGGGAGAATAGGTGGACAGCTGATTGATCACCTTGCTCTCCACATCCTCGCCGGTAGCCAGAGTCACATGAAACTCGCCGGTTGACACATCCGCAAAGCAAAGCCCGGCGCCGTTCTCGCTGCCAAACACACTGCACAGGTAGTTGTTGACGCCGTCCTCCAGCATATTGCCCTCGATTACCGTACCGGGGGTGATGATTCTTATAACCTCTCTTTTAACGATGCCCTTGGCCAGCGCCGGATCCTCCATCTGCTCACAGATGGCCACCTTGTAGCCCCGGCTCACCAGCTTGGCGATATAGCTGTCTGCGCTGTGAAAGGGCACGCCGCACATAGGTGCCCGCTCCGCCTGGCCGCAGTCCCGACCGGTGAGCACCAGATCCAGCTCCTTGCTGGCGATCTTGGCATCATCAAAAAACATTTCATAAAAATCGCCCAGACGGAAGAACAAAATCACATCCGCATAGTCCTTCTTGATCTGAAAAATACTGATCCATCATAGGGCTGATCTTTGCCTTTGCCATATTCCACTCGTCCTCCTCTCTGCAAAAAATGCTGCGAGCGACCACGCCGCCCGCAGCCGGTTTACACCTTAGTGGCAGCCGCCGCAGGTGCAGCAATCGTGGGTGCAGCCACCCTCCTGCTGCTGGGGCAGCTCACAGGTCTCCGGGTCCTGACCGTCAAAGAACAGGCCCATCATACCGCTGATGTACTGTGCCATCTCCTCCATGGCGGAAGCAGCGGCAGAATACTTCTGCATATTTTCGCTCTCCATAATCTCACCATAGAGCTTCTGATAATCGGCCTGCAGGCTTTCAATGCGATCCTTGTCTGCATCGTTTGCCTTCTCGGCCTCCTGCTGATACTTCAGGGAGATCAGCTGCAGCTCCTGCATCTGCTGCTGCAGCTTCTCGTCGCCGTCATTGGCCTTAGCTGCGGCTTGGAGGGCTGCAAAGCGCTCGTCCTTTTGAATTTCTTTGCCCAGTTCTCTGAGTGCGGATTCCAAACTCATAAATTTAATTCCTTTCCAGTTCTCCCCGCAACACATAGGTGAGCGGTTCTATAACTTTTACATTTTGGAAGGAGCCGATCAGGCTGTCGTCCCCTTCAAATTCTATAATCAGGTTCCCGTCCGTGCGGGCGGCAACATAATTATCGCCTAACTTGCCTTTGCCGCTGACAAAACACTTAAAAGTCTCGCCCCGGTGCAGCTGCATTTGCTCTGCGGAGATCTGCTCTTGCAGAGCCAGCAGCTCCGCCATCCAGCGGGCTTTTTCCTTATGGGGCACCGGATCGTCCATCTTGGCCGCCGGGGTGCCCTGTCTGGGCGAGTAGATGAAAGTAAAGAGTGAGGTGGCCCCCACCTCTTTGACCAACGATAAAGTATCTTGAAACTCCTCATAAGTCTCGCCCGGGAAGCCCACGATCACATCGCTGGTGATGGAAAGGGCGCTGCCCATCTTGGCCTTAGCGTAGTGCACCAGCTCTAAATACTGCCCGGCGGTGTAGCCCCGGTTCATGGCTTTCAGCACCCGGTCATTGCCGCACTGGAAGGGCAGGTGCAGGTGCTTGGCTACCTTTGGACATTCGGCCATGGTGTCCAGCAGTTCTTTGGTACAGTCCTTGGGGTGGCTGGTCATAAAGCGAATGCGAAAATCGCCGGGCAGGTCGTTCATCTGCCGTAGCAGTTGGGAAAAGGTGACTCGTGGGGTCAGATCTTTGCCGTAGCTGTTCACATTCTGCCCCAGGAGCGTGATCTCTTTATACCCGTCGGCGATCAGCTGCTTGGCCTCTGCCAGCACATCGCACGCCTGTCGAGAGCGCTCCCGCCCCCGCACATACGGCACAATACAGTAAGTGCAAAAGTTGTTGCAGCCGTACATAATGGGCAGCCACGCCCGCCGCTGATCGTCCCGCACCACCGGCACACCCTCGGCAATCACGCCGTCCATATCCGGCAGTTCAAACACCCGCTTTTTGCGAGTTAAGGTGCGCAGCAGCAGCTCCGGCAGCCGGTGCACCACATGGGTGCCGAACACCAGGTCCACAAAAGGAAAGGACTGCTTGATGCGGTCAGCAATGTGCTGTTGCTGCATCATACAGCCACACAGGGCGATCACCGTGTCCGGGTGCTCTGCCTTATAGGACTTGAGCGCCCCCACGTTGCCAAACACCCGATCCTCTGCGTGCTCCCGCACGGCGCAGGTGTTAAAGAGAATAAACTGTGCTTTGTGCCGATCGTCGGTAAACGCGTAGCCCATATCCGCCAGCATACCCTTAATATGTTCGCTGTCCGCCACATTCTGTTGGCAGCCGTAGGTGATCACACAGGCCAGAGGCTTGTCCGTATAGCGGCTTTGCAGCACCGCCTGCACCTTGGCAGCGTTCTCTCTTTGGGCGTCCAGTTCTTCTTTGCTGATGGTTTTGGTATTGATCAAGGGTACTTCCTCCGACATTGGCTTACAAAAGCCCATTTCAGGCTCCTGCACATTATAGCATTATAACAAATTCCGCGCCACGGTTCAATATATATAATATATAATATTTATTAAAAATAAGTGAATTTTTGTTCACCTTGCACCCTGCCATTGCTTTTGACGGCAAAAAGTGGTAAAATCCATACTTGCGTGCCGTGGATCGGCACGGAAAGAAGCAATTTGACGAGGTGATCTTATGCTGCACCAGCGCGGCGCCGGTGTGCTTATGCACATCAGCTCCCTGCCCTCCCCTTATGGGATCGGCGTGTTTGACCGGCACGCCCGAGATTTTATCGACCGTATTGCGGACATGGGCTTTACCTACTGGCAGGTGCTGCCCTTTAATCCGATTGACGGAGCCGGAAGTCCCTATTGCTCCCCCTCCGCTTTTGCCGGCAACTACCTGTTTATCGACCCGCAGGGATTGCAGGATATGGGCCTGGCGACGGCGGAAGAAGTGGCGGCAAACCATTATGATGGCACGCCGTACACGGCGGACTTTGCCTTTGCCGGTGAACGCCGACTGGCGCTGCTGGAGCAGGCTTTTTTGCGCATAGATGATACCCTGGCGGCCAAGATCAAGGCCTTTGAGGTGGAGAACCCCTGGCTGACGGATTACAGCGTATTTATGGCGGTAAAAGAGGCGGAGAACGGCAAACCCTGGTGGCAGTGGAGCGACCGCCACGCCCATTACCACACCTGTATTCAGGACATATATGCCTATGAGAGCCGGGCGGCGTTTTGGAAATTTGTGCAGTACATTTTCTACCTGCAATGGGGTAACATCAAGGCCTACGCCAACGAAAAAGGCGTGGCTGTCTTGGGAGATATGCCCATTTATGTAGCCATGGACAGCGCCGATGTGTGGTCCGGTCTGCCCCTGTTTCTCATTGACGAAAAGACCTTAAAGCCGGAGAAAGTGGCCGGTGTGCCGCCGGATTACTTTAGCGAGAACGGCCAGCTCTGGGGCAATCCCCTGTACGACTGGGTGACTATGGAAAAGGACGGCTACGGCTGGTGGCTTTCTCGCCTGGGTCACGCGCTGACCACCTATGACGCGGTACGCATTGACCACTTCCGCGCCTTTGCCAGCTACTGGGCGGTGGACGCCCAGGCAGAGACTGCCAAGGTGGGCCAGTGGCTGCCCGGACCGGGGATGAAGCTGTTTGACAAGGTGTTTGAGGTGTACCCGAACGCCCCCATTATTGCCGAGGACCTGGGGGTGTTTGGAGAGGATGTGGTGCAGCTGCTTGCTGACACCGGCTTCCCCGGTATGAAAGTGGTGCAGTTTGGCTTTGACCCCAACGGCGACAGCAGCCACATGCCCCATAACGCAGAGAAAAACAGTGTCAATTATGTGGGCACGCACGACAACAACACCCTGCTGGGCTGGCTGTGGGAGGCCGGTGAAGCAGAGCGCCGCTTTGCCCTGGACTATGCCGGCTTTACCGGCGACAACTGGGGCGACGGCGGCTACCAAAGCCCCGCCTGCCGCAAAATTATAGAAACGGTATGGCGCAGCGCCTCCAATGTGGTGATCATCGCCTTGCAGGATATGTGCGGCTTTGGCAGCGACGCGCGAATGAACACCCCCGGCGTGCCGGAGAAGAACTGGCGCTTTCGCACGACGGAAGACACCATCGCCAACATAGACGGCACCTATTTTCGCCGAATCAACAGCCTGTTCCGCCGCACCTACCCGGTTTTTGAAAAATAACAGGGTCAAAAAAAACATCTCCTTCATAGTATGTTACTGAAGCACTGCGGGGCGCCGGGCGCCCGGTGTGCAATAACCTATGAAGGAGTTTTGTTATGCCCGATTCGATCATTGATACCGGCGAAAAACGCATTAACGAGGCGGTGTGCATTGACACCAAGCGCATTTACGACAGCTGCGTAAGCAAGGACTGCCTGGAGGACCTGCGGTCACCTTTTATGCCCCGGCGCAAATGCTGGTAGACAACGCGGTCACCGTCAAGTGCCGGGACTGCACCATTGAGGCTGTAAGCATTGATGTGGACGAAGTGCCCTTTGACAATGGCTTTTACAGCGTGGATGTTACTTACTACTTTAAGCTGACCTTTGACTGCTACTCGGCGCCCTGCACGGTGCCTATGGTAGCTACCGGCTACACCAGCTTTAACAAAAAGTGCATTCTCTACGGCAGCAGCGGCAATGTGAAGGTCTTTGTCAGCAATGTGTCCGCAGAGGCGCTGGACTGCCCGGAGGCTCCCCAGTACACCAACCCCTCTGCCAAGGTGCAGGCGGTGGACCCGGTGGTTCTGTCTATGGATGTGGTATGCAGCTGCGACTGCCGCGTGCCCTGCCTAACCTCCATGCCCAAGTCCATTACTTCCACACTGGACAACAGCACCCTGCCGGAGCGCCCGGCCAAGGCTGTGCTGGTGACCCTGGGTCTCTTTTCCATCATCCAGATGGAGCGGGATGTACAGATGACCATTCCCGCCTATGACTACTGTATTCCGGAGCGGGAGTGCAACTGCAACACCGCCAACCCCTGCGAGACCTTCGCCGGCATTGACTTCCCGGTGGATGAGTTCTTCCCCAGGGACAAAGAGGACTGCTGCCCCTGCTGCCCGGACAGCGGCAACACCGGCACGCATACCGCCGACAATCGTAACAATCGCTAAGATCCAAAAAAGCACCGCTGACGGTCCCCCGTCGGCGGTGCTTTTTCAATTTCGTCTATATTATCATCAAGTTGCATACACACTTGCGCCCGGAAAAGGGCTTGTTCTTTTCATTTTCAATCAAAAACTGGCAGCATATGTATATAGCGCACCGATAATAAATATCACCGCCGCCAACAAAACGCAGACCCAGCCCCGGTATTGTCTTTCACCCCGCGGGCAGCGGGTCACCAACGCATAGGGCACCGCCGCCAGCGGTCCCAGCAGCAGCGTACAGACTGCCCACACAGTACCGGCAGCGGTCTCTCGCACTTTGGCGCTACGCCCTACGGCCACTGCCAGTAAGATACGATAGGCCACAAAAGTCAGTGTGGTCGGTATATGCGTCAGGCCGGAGTTTTCAATATCCGGCATGAATATATTGGCATAGTAATAGTAAAGATAGACCATTACAATCTCTCCTCCTGGGATACACCCTAATCTCGACTTAAATACTTGCCGTTTTTGAATGTAATTTCGTAACTCACCCGATTCGACCGCAGGCGCCATTCCAAGACGGTCACAGTATCGCCGTTCTCGCTCTGTTCCACACCGTAGTAGCTGACCGTAGACAGCGGCGCGATTTTCAAACATTCTTCCAGGGTCAGATCCGGCGCCCGGTCATACAGGCTTTTGGCCTGATCCATAGACAAAGGGCAGTCGTATTCCGTATTCACCAGGCACTTGCGCTCGTATACACCGTCCTCATCCGTATCTTCCAAAATGACATGGTACGGCATGCCCTCGTAAACGGTCTCTTCATTTGCAGCCAAGCCCGCCTCATAATCCGCCGGTGTATTTTTAGACTGCACCGGCAGCCGGGTTTTGTCCAGAACTTCCATGGCCTGCTGTAAGGGCTTGGACTCCACACCTTGGCGCGCTCGTTCCCGCATAAGTGCGTCTACGCCGTTGGACACGCCCAACGACACCGCCGCACAAACAGTCAGCACCACTAAAATGCGCCCGATCACCGGCATACGGCGAAAGATACCCCGTTCAAGTGTTTGGCTGCTGACCCGTCGAATTTCTGCCGCACAAGCAAAATCCAAGACTGCCAGTACCAATGGCAGCAAGGTCAAGCAATACTGTACCCCAATTACCCAGTCCATACTCCAACCGGTCCATTGAGTAAAATATTTCAGGTTGCTAACGCCGTTCGCAGCAAAGCCCACTATAAATGGGGTACGCATAATCCACGCGGCGATCACATCCGGGATCGTACCAGTAAACAAATTGTACCATAAAAAATACTGGGCAATGCTACTGACAACACAAAACAGACCGTGCCCAACCAGCAACACCGGGTCCTTGCACTTCCACGCCCAGCGAAAGGCCAGGGTGGTGGCTGCCAAAACGGCCAGCACATTGCCAAACTGCAGGGTATAGACCAGCCAATCCGGCATAACAGCATACAAAGAATACGACCACTGTTCGCTAAACCCATACAGCACAGATAGTCCCACGCACGCCGCCAGGGCGGAAAAACCCAGCATCCGACCGGGCAAATTCCGGTGCAGGCGGCCCAGTTCCCGGGCCATCTCCTCCGGCGCGCCCATACGGCTCATTGCCATATTCTCCGCCTTTTCCCTCTCATATCCGGCGTCTGTATAAAAGCTGGTTTCGTCCTCTATATGATCTTCCAGCTCCCGCTGCACCTGGGCTTTGGTATACGGGTTGGAGACCAGCAGCAGTGCCTTGTGCAAATACTCTTCTTTTTCATGCCCCACCTCTATGCAAACTCCAACACCCGGGTCACATCCCGCGTGTAAGACAAGAACTCCTCTTTTTTGGCAGCAAATTGACGGCGGCCTTTGTTCGTTAAGTGATAATACTTACGCCGCCGGCCGTCCACCGTGCGCCAATCGCTCTTTAGGCACCCCTCCTGCTCCAATGCGTGGAGAATGGGATACAAAGTCCCCTCGCTCATTTGGAACACATTTTCGCTGCGAACCTCCAACTCCCGAATAATCCGATAACCGTACAAATCCTTTCCGTCCAACACGCTCATCACCAATAGCGGCGTGCCGCCCTTTGAGCAGTTCTTTACTGTAACGCATCACGCACCTCCTAAAATCAATACCTTGGATTACAATGTATCTCTCACAGCTACATCGTAACACAAGGTATCGCTTTTGTCAACAAAAAAATACCACCCTGTAAAAGAGTGGTATGCTTAACGGCGGGAACAAGCCCCCGCCCTACGATATCTTGGGACAAGAGATGCAGTAGGGGCGGATAGCATCCGCCCGCACGATGATCTTTTTCCTTTAATCGTCTTTACACCTTTTCCATTCGGGCAAAGTTGGCCATCAATTTCTTGGTGCCCGCACGGTCAAAGGCCACCTCCAAAAGGGTATCGTTGCCCATGGGCTGGGTAGACAGCACCACGCCGGTGCCAAAGGTCTTGTGGCGCACCGTATCGCCTACGGCGTAAGTCACGCCGGTAGCTGCCGGAGCGGCCTTGGCGGTCTTGGCGCCGCCGAACTTGTGGGCGTAGCTGCTCTTTTGGGTCTGCTGTCCCACCTTGGCGCCGGTAAAGCCCGCGTGGCTGCGGAAGGACTGAACGGTCACATCCTCCGTCACCTGCTCCGGGATCTCCCGCAAAAAGCGGGAGGGCATATTCCGGTTGGTGGTGCCGTAAAGCATACGCTGGCGGGCGTTGACCAAATAGAGCTTTTCCCGGGCGCGGGTAATGCCCACATAGGCCAGGCGGCGCTCCTCCTCCAGCTCCTCCTCGCTGTACATAGCCTGGCTGCCGGGGAAGATGCCTTCCTCCATACCGGGGATAAACACCACCGGGAATTCCAGGCCCTTGGCGGAGTGCAGGGTCATCAGCACCACAGAGTCCTCATCGTCGTTATAGGAGTCAATGTCGGACACCAGCGCCACATCTTCCAAAAAAAAGTCGGACAGCTCAAAGTCCTCGTTCTCCTCCTGGTATTTAATGCACATGGAGGAAAGCTCCTTGATATTGTTCAGCCGATCCTCGTACTTCTCCGGGTCATCCTCCTGGAGATAGTCCGTGTACTTGGTCTTTTCCAAAATCTCCTGGAGCAAGTCGCTCAGGAGCATACCGTCCTCCAGGCAACGCTGAAAGTATGTAATCTGGGCGGCAAAATCCCTTAATTTTTGAGCACTACGGGCAGTTTTTGGAACTCGTCTGCTCGCTGGCACACCTCAAAAGCAGAGATGCCCAGTCTGGTGGCGATCTCCGTAATATGGCTAACCATGGTGGCGCCGATCCCCCGCTTAGGCACATTGATAATGCGCTGCAAGCGCACCGTGTCCGCCGGGTTGTTAATGAGCGCAAAGTAGGCGGTCATATCCTTAATTTCCTTGCGGTCAAAGAAGCGGTTGCCGCCAATGACCTTGTGGGGAATACCGCTTTTCGTCAGGGCAATTTCAATATTCCGGGACTGGGCGTTCATTCTGTACAGGACTGCGTGGTCGCTCATTTTGCGCCCGGCCTTTACATTCTTCAAAATCTCCTCCACAATGAAGGAGGACTCGTCCGCCTCGTTCTGGGCAGTATTCAGAATGATCTTGCTGCCGGCGCCTGCGTCCGTCCACAGGCGCTTGCCCTTTCGATTTTTGTTATTGGCGATCACCGCGTTGGCGCCGTCCAAAATATTCTGGGTGGAGCGGTAGTTCTGCTCCAGGCGAATCACTGTGGCGTTCTTATAATGCTGCTCAAAGGACAAAATATTCTCAATGGTGGCGCCACGGAAGCGGTAAATGGACTGGTCGTCATCACCGACCACGCAAATGTTCTTAAACTTGTCCGCCAGCAGCGAGGTGAGCACATACTGGGCGTGGTTGGTGTCCTGGTACTCGTCCACCATCACATAGCGGAACTGGTTTTGGTACAGCTCCAGCACATCGTCATTCTCTCGCAGCAGCTGCACGGTGTTGTAGATCATATCGTCAAAGTCCATAGCGTCCGCCGCCAGTAGCTCCTTTTGATAGAGCGCATAGCACTCGGCGATCTTGCCCTTACGGAAATCCGCACCCACGGTAGCCCGGTACTCCTGTGGACCGATCAGCGCGTCCTTGGCGTTGCTGATCTCCGACAAAATGGCCCTGTGGTTCAGAAACTTGTCGTCAATGCCCAGCTGGCGCTGGCACTGCTTCATCACCCGCTTGCTGTCGTCCGTGTCATAAATGGTAAAGTGGTTGGTATAGCCCAGCCGATCCCCAAACCGGCGCAAGATCCGCGCGCAGCAGGAGTGGAAGGTGTGGGCCCAAATGGACTCCGCCTCCGGGCCGATGGCGTCTGCCAGTCGCTGGCGGATCTCCCCCGCCGCCTTATTGGTAAAGGTAATGGCCAGCACCTGCCAAGGCAGGGCGTAGCCGTCGGCAATAATATGCTGCACCCGGTTAACCAGCACGGTGGTCTTGCCGCTGCCGGCCCCGGCCAGGATCAGCAAGGGACCCTCGGTGTGCTGCACCGCCTGCTGCTGCATTTGGTTAAGTGCCATTGGTGTTCCTCCGTCTACAAAAAAATTACAAACAAAAAAGGGCGCAAAATCCGGCAGGCTAGGCCCGCCGGATTTATCACCCAAAAAAATCAGTTGTTCCAGTTACTTTAACAAAGTGAGCATAATGCCAGCTGCTACGGCAGAACCGATTACGCCGGACACATTGGGTCCCATGGCGTGCATCAGCAGGAAGTTGGAGGGGTTCTCTCTCTGCCCCTCTTTTTGGCTGACGCGGGCGGCCATTGGCACGGCAGACACACCGGCAGAGCCGATCAGCGGATTGACCTTGCCCTTGGTGAAGATATACATCAGCTTGCCGAAGAGCACGCCGCCGGCAGTACCCACGGAGAATGCGATCAGGCCCAGCAGCACGATCTTCAGGGTGTCCAGGTTCAAGAATTTATCCGCAGAAGTGGTGGCACCTACGGACAGACCCAGCAGAATGGTCACAATGTTCATCAGCTCATTCTGTGCCGCTTTGGCGATACGCTCGGTCTGGCCGCTCTCTTTCAGCAGGTTACCGAACATGAGCATACCCACCAGTGCAGCCGCATCCGGCAGCAGCAAAGATACAATGACCGTTACCAAAATGGGGAACAAAATCTTCTCCAGCTTGGAAACAGGGCGCAGGTTGCCCATTACCACGCTGCGCTCTTTCTTGGTAGTCAGCGCGCGCATAATGGGGGGCTGAATGATAGGCACCAAGGCCATATAGGAGTACGCCGCCACAGCAATCGTACCCAACAATTCCGGTGCCAACTGGGAGGTAACGAAAATGGCCGTAGGACCGTCCGCACCACCGATAATACCGATAGAACCGGCCTGCTGAGGGGTAAAGCCAAGCAGGATCGCGCCCACATAGGTAAAGAAGATACCCAGCTGGGCAGCAGCGCCCAGAATAAAGCTGGAGGGATTGGCGATCAGCGGCGCAAAGTCCGTCATAGCACCAATGCCCATAAAGATCAGGGGCGGGTAAACACCGGCTTTTACGCCGAAATACAGGAAGTCGATCAGACCGGGGCTGAGCACGGCGCCGGAAGCGTCCGTCAACCGGCCGGCCATCAGGTCGATAAATTCGTGAATACTGGAGTAATGCACAGCCAGGTTGGCGCTGGGAATATTGGCCAGCAGCATACCGAAGGCAATGGGGATCATCAGCAGCGGCTCAAAGCCCTTCTTGATACCCAAGTACAGGAAAACAAAAGCAACCACCAGCATGACAGCGTTTTTCCAGCCGCCGTCCGCTGTGAAGAAATAGGCGTAACCGGAGTTGGAAAAAGATCTGTACAATGACCTCCCAAACCCCTTCTCACTCATTCATATACCTCCGTTAAAACGGGCGTGTGTTCTCTGCCACAGCGGCAGCCGCCCAAGGATTGCGCACACCCACCGGATTGGGGCGCACACGGCGCACGCTTCCACTACCTCGCCGGGAATGCCACTATCCACCACCGGAGCAGGTGCGGCAGGCGCAGCCTTGACAGCGGGTGCAGACGGTGCGGAAGCCACAGTCACCTGGCTCTCCATAGCCTTTAACTTTTTCTTCTTACCACGAGTCTCTGCCCCGTGCACAATGGCGCCGAATGCCTTAAACACAAAGATCAGCAGTACCAAAATGCCCAGAACAATCACAATGCCGGCAATCACCACCGTGCTGGTGAAGGTAGCGCTACGATCCGCCTCAATACCGGTAGCCGCCAGCAAAATTGAAGATAACGGGTTCATCTGATTAACCTCCAGTTACAATTTTCCAAATTAAAGATATTATAAATCAAAAGCGGCGCAAAAGCAATGTTTTTTGCAGCAGAAAGAAAAAAATTGCAAAACTTCGTCAAACTGTATAAAATCCGGCGGAAAGTCTTGATTTATTTTTAAGATCGGATATAATGATAGTGTACCAAAAGGAGGCGGACTTATGACTGAACAGACCTTGATCATTGCCATCTTGGTGGCGCTGGTGATCCTGTGGATCACAGAGAAGGCATGCACCGCACCAGCCGCATTTTAGGCGGCGTTATTGACTTGGGCTTTGCCGTGCTGCGCTAAGTAAACAAAAGAAAATACATAGACCTACAAAAACAGCCGCTGCGTATCGCAGCGGCTGTTCTTTATTCTGTTATTCTTTTATGCGGCAAATGCGCATAGCGTGCTTCTCCACCTTAAAACGCACTTCCGTATAGTCAAAATTCTCCCCATCGCAGTTACCCAAAAGCGGCCGATCGTCCACGGACCAAAAGCGACCGCCTACGGTGTAACCGGTATGCACCACATCCGGCGCATACTCGGCAGCCGTGCCGGCACTGTACCGCGGCACGATGGGCACAGCCTTCGCCAGGCTCAGCGGATCCACATAGGTAAAATCCAGCAGACCGTCGTCCAGCTTGCTGCCCGGTGCCGGACAAAAGCCGCCGCCGTAGTAGCTGGCGTTGCAGATGGCAAACAGGGCATATTCCATATTCTCCCGATGAAATTTATAGGGGTTGCCGTTTTCGTCCACACAGTCCAGTTCAACATTGACCTTGTAGCGCAGGGGCTGCATCATCACCGGCACCACGGCAATATTGTATGCCTGATGGCCCAGCGGGGGAATTTTACCTGCGATCTTGCGGCCGATGGTCTCCACCTTGGTGTCCAGCCCATAGCTCATCACATTGATGCACTTTTCGCCGTTATAGTCGATCAGATCCAGCGGCTCCACCGTGTAATTCAGCTTGCCGGAGTACAGGCCAAAAGATTTGATCACATTCTCCACATTGATCTTCTTGGTGCCATAGACTTTCTTGGCAAAATCGTTGCCGGTGCCCAAGGGCAGCAGCATCATAGGGGTCTCTGTATGCGCCAAGCCGTTGGCAATCTCATGTACTGTGCCGTCGCCGCCACAGCAGACAATGACACAGCGATCGCCATACTTTGTCGCATAAGCCGTTGCAATCTCTCGGGCGTGGCCGGAATGGTCCGTCTCTTCCACAATCATCTCATCATCAAGAAGACGAAAAGCGGAGCGGATACGGTTGAAAATCGCCTCTTTGTCCTTATGGCCGGACACAGGATTCACAATAAATACATACTTCATCTGTTTTTCCCCTCTTTCACACCGGGTGCCGTCAGGCCAGGCAGGCACCGCCCACCGGGCGCACTTGCAGCACATGGCAGCTGCCCTCGCCGAACACGCCCTCCAGCACGGTACGGTACTGCTCCAGCAGATCGTTTGGCACAAAGGCCTGAATGGTACCGGCAAAGCCGCCGCCGTGCACGCGATAAGCGCCACGATCACCCAGCACCTGGCCGCTGATGGCCAGCGCCAGGCTCAGCCGCTGATCCGTGGGGTTCTTGGTGGTAAACACATTTTGATTATACATAAAGGAGGAGCGGCCGGAGGCATTGATGTCTGCCAAAAAGCCGTCAAAATTCCCCTGCTCTAAACAAGAGACAGCGTCCTCCACCCGGTGATTGTCATTATAAAAATGAATCGCGCGGATCAATGCCCGGTCATTGACCTTGGTTTGCAGTTCCGGCAGTGCGGCAAAGAAGTCCTCGTAAGCCACCTGGCGCAATACAGACTTGCCCATGGCATGCGCCACTGCTTCCATCTCGCTGCGAATGGCAGCGTAATCGTCCGTCAGATCCGAGTGGTTGCCGCCGGTATCTACAATGCACAGGCTGTGACCGGAGGCAGCAAAGTCATAATCCACCTTTTGGATCACCGGCTCTTGGGTGCTCTCAAAATCAATGGTCACAAAGGCGCCTACGGAAGAAGCCATTTGATCCAGCAAGCCGCAAGGCTTACCAAAGAATACATTTTCGCTGTACTGTGCCACCTTGGCAACGGTTACCGGATCGATGCCGCCATCGTTGTACAAATAAGAAGTGATGGTCCCCAGCAGCACCTCAAAGGCTGCGGAGGAGGACAGGCCGGAGCCGCCCATCACATCGCTGGTGGTTACCGCATCGTAGCCGCCGACGGTATAGCCCAAATCACTAAGCCGCGCAGACACACCGCGCACCATAGCCGTAGAATGGCCAAAGGCGTCTGCGTTGGGGGCCAGATCCGCCAAATCTGCCACATTCATTTGGTGGCCGGCAGACTTAACCCGCACCACGCCGTCCTCGTTCTTGGAGGCAACGGCAATGGCGTCCAGGTTTATGGCCGCCGCCAACACCTTGCCGTGATTGTGGTCCGTGTGATTACCGCAGATCTCCGTGCGTCCGGGAGCGGACATCAGGTGCACTTCCCGGTCTCCGCCAAAGGTTTCTGCAAAGGTGGTCAGAAGTTCCATGTACCGGGACTTCTGCTTTGCCACTTCCCCGTCGGTCACATATACCCGGCGAAAGGCGTCATCCAACTGGCCGTCTTTGATTTTGTTCATCATCGCTTGTGCATTCATAATTGTACCTCTTTGATTTTATAATACGATTTTGTATTTTTCTTTTCGCTGTATAGGAGCACTGAGTCTGATTCATCCCAGCTGATGAGCGCGTCAAAGCGCACCTCCAACTCCGTATGCTTATAAAGCGCCACAGCCAGCAATACCAAAAGCCCCAGCGTCACCAGTGCGATCACGCCGGAAATGAAGTTGGTTCTGTGCCGTTTTTGCTGCTTCAACGGCGTCACCTCCCTTATCTGCGGAGGATCAGTCCTCCTGCTCTCTGAAGTTGCCCAAAAACTTAAAGCCCGGCAACTCGTCCGACAGCGCGCACAACAGGTCCAAGGTCACATCTCGGCGCACACTGCCCATAATATCCACATAAAAGAAATAGCTGAATTCCCCGTTACCCATGGGGCGGCTCTCAATCTTGGTCAGATTCAGCCCGGCCATGGAGAAACGGCCCAGCACCCGGTACAAAGACCCGGTGGTATGAGGCACTCGAAAGATCAGCGAGATCTTATCCGCATCGCTGCTGATCTGCATATCCGAGATCACAACAAACCGAGTCCTGTTATTAGAAATATTCTGGATCTCCCGTTTCATAACCTGCAAGCCGTATTTTTTGCCGCAGCAGGTGAACAGATAGCGGCAATATCCCGCCGGTCGGACTGAGCCACATACTTAGCAGCCGCCGCTGTATTGGAATAAGTAATGCCTGTAAAGCCGAAATTCTCAATAAAATTACTGCACTGGGTCAGCGCCTGATGATGGCTGTAAATGCTCTCCACATCTTCATACCGGGTATCCGGGTGGGCGGCCAGGCAGTGCTCGATCTTTTCGTCTCGGGCACCTACCATAAAAAAGCGGTACTTCATAATCAGGTCATAGGACTCGTGCACACTGCCGGCGGTGGAGTTCTCCACCGGGATAATGCCGTAGCGAGCCTCGCCCTTGTCCACTGCCTCAAATACATTCTCAAAATACTTATAATATTTGATGGGCACACCGGGAAATAGCCGCGCCCCGGCAATGGACGCATAAGCGCCCTCCACACCGGCACAGGCAATGCACTCACCGGGTGCCACAGCAATGGGGCCGTCCTGCAAGGCTGCCGTGATCTCTTTTCTTAAATCGGCGCCGCCGTCCATCATCTTGTGCTGGAGCGCACGGGAGGCGTCCATCGTAGCAGCAAACACGGTCTTGATCGTTTCGCCCCGATCGCCGCACTTGCCTGCCACATCGTCAAGAATTTGGCGTTCCCGCTCCTCATTGAGCACGGGAATACCCCGCTCCACCTTGTATTTGGCCACCTGCTCAGACACATCCATGCGCGCCATCAGCAGAGGAATCAGCTGATCGTCGATACGGTCGATCTCTTTTCTCAGTTCCAACAAATCCATGTATTTTCTATTCCTTATATTCTCTTACTTTTCGATTTTATCCTTGGATCAGCAAATCCATCAGTCCAAAGGCTACGGCAGCCTCTACCACCGGCACGGCACGAGGCACGATACAGGGATCGTGGCGACCGTGAATGGTCAGGGTCTCCGGCTCCATGGTCTGCAAATTCACACTGGGCTGTGGCTGACCAATGGAGGGCGTAGGCTTTATGGCCACCTGAAGCACCAAGGGAGCACCGGAGGTCATACCGCCCAGCACGCCGCCGTTATTATTGGTTAGCAGCGCCACCTTTCCGTCCCGGACGGTGTAGCCGTCGTTCACATCTGCACCAAAGGCGCCGGCAAAATCAAAGCCCAGGCCAAACTGCACGCCCTTCACCGCCGGAATGCCAAACAGCAGGGCCGAAAGCTTGCTCTCCACGGTAGAGAACATATTGCCCCCCCTACCCCCACCGGCAGACCGATGGCTGCGCACTCAATGCTGCCGCCCACACTGTTTTGTTGCAGCCGGGCAGCCTCGATCACTGCGCGCATATTCTCCTCCGCCTCCGGGTTCAGCACGGCAAACGTGCTGTTGCCCAGGCAGTTTAATGTCTCTTTATCAATGGAATTGGGGTCAAACAGGGTGTCCTTTACCCCGCCAACCTTGGCAATATGGGCGCCTACAAACACGCCCTGCTGTGCCAAATACTGCTTAGCAATAGCACCGGCAAATACCAGAGGTGCCGTCAATCGGCCGCTAAAGTGGCCACCGCCTCGCACATCGTTACGGCCGCCATACTTTACATAGGCCGGATAATCGCTGTGAGAGGGTCGAGGTACCAGCGCCACATTGCCATAGTCACCGCTGCGGGTATTCTCATTGGCAATCTCCATAGCCAGAGGCGCACCGGTGGTGCGCCCATTCAGCACACCGGAGAGAATATGAGGAATATCCTTTTCCAGCCTGGGGTGGCAGTTTTGTCACGCCCCGGGGCACGCCGAGCCATATCCTTATAAATGGCGTCCAAATCCACCGGGATACCGGCAGGCAAACCGTCAATCACACAGCCGATGGCCGGACCGTGGCTCTCACCAAAAACACTCAGTTGTACCTGCTCACCTGTTACTGATGACATCTGCCTTACCTCCCAGTGCACAAAAATCTTCAAAAAAGGCGGGATAAGTCTTGTTAATGCTCTCTGCCTGTTTGATCACGCTGTCACCTGCAGCATACGCGGCCGCCACAGAAAAGGCCATCACGATCCGATGATCGTTGCAGCCGTCCACGGTGCCGCCCTGCACCGCGCCGGTGCCGTGGATCACCAGCCCGTCCGGCAGTTCTTCCACCTGCACGCCCATGGCCCGCAGATTCAGCGCCACGCTTTGTAGCCGATCCGACTCCTTAAACCGCAGCCGTCCGGCACCGGTAATGCGGGTGGTGCCCTTGGCAAAGGCAGCGGTCACCGCCAGCGCAGGCACCATATCAGGAATATCCCGAGCATCAATCTCCGCCGGGCACAATTCGCCGCCACAGCACCGCACAATACGGTCGCGCACTTCCACCCGGGCACCGAAGCGCTCCATCATAGCACAAACGGCTTTATCCCCTTGGGTAGAGGCCGGGTTCAGTCCGGCAATTTCTATCTCCTGCCCCACCGTGCCGGCAGCCATAAAAAACGCCGCGTGGGACCAATCGCTTTCTACTGTAAAGTCCACAGGCTTGTACTGCTGATTGCCCCGCACCAGGTAGCCAAAATCCGTAGGCCGTACCTGCACGCCAAAAGCCGCCATCACCTGCAAAGTAATATCAATATAAGGCTTTGACTCTAATTCCGTTGTTAAAAGAACTGCCGAGTCACCGTCTAAGAGCGGCAGTGCCAGGAGCAGCCCTGTCAGGTACTGAGAGCTGACGTTGCCGGCGATCTCATATTGCCCGGGCCGCAGCTTGCCGGTAATAGAAAAGGGCAGGCCTCCATCTGTCTGTACCTGCACACCGTGCTGTGGCAGCAGGGTGGCAAAGGCATCCAGTGGGCGCCGGGGCAGCCGACCGGCGCCGGTAAAGGTTACCGACTTACCCAAAGCTGCCGCCACCGGGATCAAAAAGCGCACCAAAGAGCCGCTTTCGTTGCAAAAAATTTCGTCCCGCCCGGCAGCCAAATCCGCCAGCGCCTGAACCGTGGCTGCAATATCTGCCGAAGTGCCCAAGGGCGCTACGGAGCCACCACCGGCCAGCGCACTGCAAATCAGCGCACGAATGGCAAAGGACTTAGAAGGCGGCAGCTGCACGGTGCCTGCCAGCGGGGACGGCGTGATCTTTACTTGCATGCCCCACCTCCGAACATGGTTCGCAGGGTAGGCAGATCCACCGGATCAATAAAGCTGTCGCCGATCTTACGCAACAGCACCAGTTTCATACCGTCTGCGGTGCGCTTTTTATCCGCCTGCATGGCGTCCACAATTTCATCAATAGAATGGGTATCCGCCACAGGCAGGTTGTATTTTTGAAGTAAGGCTGCAATGCGGTCCGCCGTGCCCGGTTCCGTCAGTCCTGCGCCCTCTCCGGCACGAGCCGCCAGCACCATACCGATTCCCACAGCGGCGCCGTGCGTCACCGTTTGATAGTTCCATAATTTTTCAATGGCGTGACCGGCGGTATGTCCAAAGTTCAGCAGTGCGCGCTCGCCTGCTTCCTTTTCGTCATGCTCCACCACCACACGCTTCATATCCACACAGGCATAGATAATCTCGTGAATGCGATCTTTAGCACTGGCCTGCTCCAGCAGGGCAAACAGCTCCGCCGAGCGGATACAGCCGTACTTGATCACCTCGCCCATACCGTCACTAAAGAACACATCCGGCAGGGTACGCAGCACCTGCGGATCAATCAGCACCAAAATCGGCTGGTGAAAGGCACCGCACAAATTCTTGCCCATAGGCAGATCTACGCCGGTTTTGCCGCCCACAGAGGAGTCCACCTGCGCCAGCAGTGTCGTAGGTATCTGCACAAAATCAATGCCCCTCAAATAAATAGCAGCCGCAAATCCGGCCATATCGCCGCACACACCGCCGCCCAGCGCAACCACCAGGTCGCCCCGCGTCAGTCCCTCCCGGGCCATATAATTCACCATATTCAGCACGGTCTCCGGCTTCTTGGACGCCTCACGGCGTCAAATACCAGGGTGCACACCTGAAATTCTGCGCTCTCCAGCGCCTGCACCACCCGGTCGCCGTACAGAGGGTACACATTGCTGTCGCTGATCAGGCAAATGCGCTTGGCGCCGGACACGCGACGCACCAGATCACCGGCTTGCTCCAGCAGGCCGTCGTCAATGAGAATATCATACGGTCTGCCGGTATGTACTGTGATCTTTTGCATCAGCCGATCTCCTCCTTAATCCGGTTGCCCTGTTCCATCAGCGCCCGCAGTGCCGGCGCATCCTCCGCCTCAATCGCAGAACGGAACTTTTGCAAATTGCCAACTAAGTCATCAATCTCGCGAATCAGCGGCTCCTTATTATCAATAAATAACTGGGCCCACATCTCTGCATTGATGCGAGCCACCCGGCTCACATCCCGATAGCTGCCGGCGCTGAAGCCTGCATGCTGGGGTGCCAAAGGCGACAGGCAATCATCTCATCATGATGCTCCGGTGTGGTCACCACCGTGCGGGCGAAGCCCATATCCTCTGCCAAACCGATCAGGGCATCCACCTTGCGGCGGGGTGCGTCCACCGGGGTACAAATAAAGGACGCGTTGTCAAACAAGTTGTTCAGGCTGTTGTCATAGCCGGACACCTCACGCCCGGCCATAGGGTGGGCACCGATAAAAAGTAAAAGGCAGATCCTTATGCGCTGCCATTTGGCGACAGATCTTGGTTTTGATCCCGCAGGAGTCCGTAACCACACTGTCTTTCTTAAACAGATCCTTGTGCTCCAAAATGAAGGGCACAATCGCCTCCGGATAAAAGTTAATAATGGTAATGTCTGCCTGGGGCAGCAGTTCCTCCAAAGAACCGGTGGCGTCAATGGCGCCGTCTGCCAAAGCGCGCTGCGCCACACTGGGCGTGCGGTTCCAACCCAGCACGCAATGTGCCGTGTTTTTCTTCAATGTTTTTGCCAGGCTGGCACCGATCAGACCCAGCCCTAAAATCAATACTGTCATGAGAATTCCGTCTTTCCGTCCGTACCTACGGACCCAAAATCACAGATACTATAATAATATATTCCCTATCATAAGTCAAACGAAAAAAGGCGAAAAGGCGCTCCTTTGGCTAAAAATGAACAGAAAAACGCCGCACCAAGTTGCCTCAGTGCGGCGAATTCATTTTAATTCCAGCGCTTATTTGCCGAATACATCGTACTCAGAATCGTCAAACAAGTCGTTGCCCTTGTTGTTTGAAGGGTCGGATGTCATAACCACATCCTCGGACTTAAGCTGGTACTTGCGAACGGTAATCACCGGTTCTTCATAACTTTTTCTCATCTTAAAGTCCCTCCTTCCTTAAAACTGCACGGTCTCGCTTACAGCCTTGTCAGCATACACGGTATAGGTCTTGCCGTTCAAGGTGTAGGTTACATAGGATCTGTAAGTCAGATCATAGGAACCGGACAGCGAAGTGGACTTGATGCTGACCACATACTGGCCGTAGTTATCATTTTCACCGGTGTGCTTGGAAGCCTTCAGACGCTTAATGCTACTGTCGGTGCCAGCATTCTCCAGAGTCAGAGTCTTGCCGGAAGCGGTGGTGAACAGCATACCGTACTCCACAGCCTTGGCATTCTCCGGCAGAGCAAAGTTGCCGATCATGGAGAACTTGGTGCTGGCTTTTTACGATGCCGTCACGGGTGGAGGAGGAAGCATAATTGCTGTCACAATCCATCAGCACATCCGTTCCGAACTCCGGATCACTACACATATCCAGTACATCGCTAAGGGTCATACCCCAGATGGTAATATCCTCGCAGGCACGGAAAGCCAAGGTGCTGCCATAACCAACAATGCGATAGCCATTTGCCGTATCACCATTCTTGTTGGTAGTGCCTCCCTCGTAATAGGCTACCCAAACCTCTGCCGCGTTATCCGTAGTGGTGATGTAAGAGTTGTACTCGAAAGCAATCTCCGGCCTCAATGTTAAATTTGGCAATGTTCGTCACATCGTACTGTGCGGTAATGGTGGTGTCACCGGTTACGTTAATCTTGGAACCGGCGGCTGCGCCGTTGTCATAACCGCTGAAGGTGTAGAATGCACAAGAGGGAGCGGTGGGCATGGTCACAGAGCCGCTGGTGTACATCACATCAAACACATGACCGTTAATGCCGTTGACAAAAGTCACTACATAATTGGCCGCGTCGCTGTCCGCCTTCTCTGTGGTCAGATACGTATTGCCCTTAACCACAAAGCCGTAGCTGGGTGCGGTGGTCATATACTTGGGTGCGGTGGTCTGGGCAACCTGCACGGAGTCGTAGCTGTAGTACCAAGCATACTTGGCAGCGCCGGTCTCCGTTTCAATGTTATCATTGGTGCTGACGGTACCGTCACCGTTAACTACAATGCGCGCACCGTAATTGTAAGTACCCAGCGGCTTACCGTTCAGGTACACAGTGTAGGTCATGGGCTGTAAGGACTCCAGCAGTGCCTGGATGGCAGCATTCAGGCTGTTCATATCTTTGTAGGCAATACCCACAATGTCCTTGCCGTTGACCGTTACGGTCTTGTACAATTCAAAACCGGTAATGGCAGACAAATCATACGCATCGGAATCCTTGCCGTCCTGTGCCTTGGCCAGTGCAGCCTCTGCTGCGGACAGATCCAGAGTTGAAGCGCTAATGCTGTATGCATTGACTTTTGCGGTCTCTGCGTCGATCTCAGTCTGCTTGTCGCCCATGGTAGCGGCACGCTGTTCTGCGTTGTAGTGGTAGTAAGTCAGACCCTTAATGAGCGCAGCCACGCCCTCCAAATCGCTGGCGGCATAGGTCTTGTCGGCCAAAGTCGTCAATTTGGCCACCGCTGCGTCCAGCGCGGAGAAGTCGGCATTATCCATTGTGGAGCTGTACTGAGCGGTGTAAGTCACAGCACCGGTCACCAGCGTGGAATCGGTAATCTCCGGATCCCAACCGGCAAAGGTGTAAGAGTAGCCGCCTTTCTTATAGTCGGTTACATCAACCGTGTCGGCCTGCGCCTTCAGGTTTGCACCGTACTCCACATTCTTAATCGTCTTGGAGGTATCGTTCCCGTTGGCATCCTTATAGTTAAAGGTCAAGGTGAAGGTGTTCAGCTCCAGAGCGTTGTAAGCACGCAGCAGCGTGGTGTATCTGGTCTTCGCCTCAGTAAGGATCTCGTCCGCGGTCATCGTGTTATACGCCATCTGGCCCTTAGCTTTTCTCAAAGCATCGGCAAACTTGGTCCAGGAAGCCTCGGTGTACTTGTTGCTGTCGGTCAGTGCGCTGCACTGGTTGATCAGGTCAAACAGATACGCAATATCTACTACCGTAGCGGTCACGCTGTAGTTCTGTACATCGTGGCGAAGTGTAGTCCAAGCGCTCAAGGGCTGATAGCTCAGCCGGGTCACAGCACCCACATTGCCGGAAACGGTATAGATCTTCTTGTTGGGCAGCGTTGTGGTGGTCAACTTGGTAGAGGCGTTATCCTTCGCAACACTCATGGTATAAGCGCCTGCATACGTGTTGCCGCCAAAGTTACCGCTGCCGCCCTTACCATGCATAAACAGAACGTTCTGCGTACCCTGGTTGTTAGAAGCCACGCTGGTGGCAATGTCCAGCACATTGGTGGACTTGTCATTAATTCGGTTACCGCTTGCATCCACTGCAAAGGCATCCGTTTTGTTATCTACCTCTACCGCGTACAGGTCCTTCAGTTCCCATGTTGCGGCAGCGGTACCGGAGGTCTTAATGGCATTACCGGGCTTAATGTTCTTCTTGGTTACATATTCGTCCACATCGGTGTCTTTCAAACTGGGGGTCTGACCGGCACCTATGGCACGAGCCACCAATTCACCGGTATCCCCTTCACCTGTAACGGTATCGTTCAAATTGAAGAACAGAAGCTGGTGATCGTAATCACGCCAGGAGCCGAAGAACAGCATCATGTCGCCCAAATTAAAGGTGGTGGCTTCATGGCTGGTACGGATCATAACCGCATTGTTGGGGAAGCTGAAGCCCAGCGCTACAGAACCGTTAATCTGTGTATCGTTAACCATACTGCCGCTGGCACTCTTGGAGTTAGGAGAACCAACGATCAGGTGCTCCGCATTGGTAGCCACCGTGCCGTTGGGCAGCTCTGTGAAGGAGAATTCCAGTGCGTCATAAGCAGTCAGAATCTTCTCCAAAACCGCAGTGTAGTCAGCCAGCAGCTGCTCCGGCGTGGTCATGTCTTTGTTGTCCAGCGCAGCCATCTCAAACTTTGCATCAGACACAGCCTGTACCAGCGCGTCGAAGTTTACATATTTGAGCCGTCCAGTGCTTCATAAGAAGCCAAAATGCTGTTCCAGCTCACATAGTGGGCTCCGCTGGTAATGTGCAGATCATGATTGATCCGCAGGGCAGGAATGGCAGCCAATACCGCAGCGGTCTGATCCGCAACGATCTGGGTGTTCTCATCCGTCTTCTGCAATGCAGCAGAGGGAACGCCGTAGTTCTCCTCAGTGCCCCAAACAGCCTTCTTCGCATTGGCGACAGCATCGGTCAGGTTGGCATAGGTGTCCGGCGCAAAGTAGGTCTCATACGCCTCCATGCCGTTTGCCTTGGTGATGGCTTCTACCAATGCGGTGGTATCTACTCTGGAATTCTGTGCTTCCTCCAGCAGAGCATCATAAGCCTGCTGCAGCTCTACTGCCAAAGGCGTTACGGTGCCGTTAGGCTGATAACCGCTCCCCACAGCCATAATGGCGGTGTAGGCAGCCTCATACGCGGACTTAAAGGCGTTCCAATTATCAGAAGAATAAACGCCGTTATCATTGCCGGCTGTGTAAGTGGCCTTGGTCAGGTCAATTACATTGCGCAGCTGATCATAAGAATCATCGTCTGCCGTCAGTGCACTCTGTGCGTTGGTCAGCGCCGTGCGGGCGTTGTCAATATCCGTAGCGCACTTGGACGCACTCTGCCGTGTTAGAAGCAAAATTGTATGCGGTGCTGTCGGACGGATTGACAGATGCCAAAGCGCTGGCAGCCACCAGCAGGCTGCGCATATCCGCAGCGTCATTACAATAGTTTTTAATATTAGAGATGGTGGACTTGGCAGTGGCCAAAGCCTCTTTCACCCCGGCATAGTTGATCACATAGCCGTAGTTGTGGCCATCGTGTTTTTCCTGGCTACCGCCCTTATCACCGGCCAAGCACTGAGAAGCAGCAATGATGGCTGCGCGATTCTTATCGTGGTCATAAATGGTGAAGCGGGTGTCGATGGTGGTCAGCGGGGCGCTGGGGTGCCACTGTAAGTCACAAAGCTGGAACCGGTGTTCTGCCTAGTGTTGTTTCTGCCGGCGGAATCACGAGTCCAATAAATGGGAGAATCGGCACCGGAAGCAGCTGCCACAGTGGGAACCACCGTGCCATCGGAAGACATAAACGGAATGTTACCGCTCTGGTTCTTCTTCACCGTCCAGTTGGCCAAAGTCAAATCCGTGTTGTTCACAGCAACTGCCGTGATACCACGAGGCTTTGCGTTACCGCTGTTATTGATAAGATATTCATTGCGGTACTCATAGCTGAACTGTACCGGAGCCCGCAGCGGTGTGGTGCCGTCATACAGGAACACATAGTCGTTCATAACGATTTTGAACCACTGCTTGGCGCCGTCATCATAGTACCAGGAGCCAACCACGTAGGTTGCGTTAGAGAAACGCAGGTTGCCGCCGTAGTACAGGTCACATCGGAGGAGAGCACCCGTTGGCATAATCCTGTGCAGCAGTTCTTAAATCCTGGGACGCGTCGCCGCCATAGACATACATACATATATTACAAGACAATAATACCACTTATACCCCTGCAAGTCAAGGTGAATCCGTTGTTTTGAAGTCGTAAAAATTAACAGAATGTTCAAATTCCTTTTGTGCATAGTACACAAAACAAATGAGTAATTCGTGGATTTCGTCTAATAGCAGACAGCTGTCTAAAACCGCAATATACTGTCTGTATATATGCTGTTGGAACAGGCTGAAATTAAGCCGCCGTCCTTTTTCCACCCTTATGTGCCTTCTGCAATCGCCTAAGGCGCAGCAAGATAAAGCGCGTATGAAATAGATACAATACTATATACGGTAAGTTGCACTATATGCGGTGAGTTGCGGCTCCGATTATACATTTATGCACGCAAATTCCCGATTTATGCAGGATTTTCTTGTAATTTTATACAAATCCTCCTGCATATTTTGCCGTTTTTTGCATTTTTATACGAATTTTGCCAAATCGCTTGCAATTCCAACCGGGAGTTTATATAATGGGTACAGTTTTTGAAACAAGGAGCGTGCTAATCATGGCAAAAGAAATTAAAAAGGTCGTATTGGCTTACAGCGGCGGCCTGGATACATCCATCATCATTCCGTGGCTGAAAGAGCATTACAACAACTGCGAAGTGATCGCCGTGTCCGGCGATGTAGGTCAGGGCACCGAGCTGGACGGCCTGGAGGAAAAAGCGCTGAAAACCGGCGCCTCCAAGCTGTATGTGCTGGACCTGAAAGAGGACTATGTAAAGAACTACATTTTCCCCTGCTTAAAGGCCGGCGCAGCGTACGAAGAATACCTGCTGGGCACCAGCCACGCCCGTCCCTGCATTGCCAAGGGTCTGGCAGAGATTGCCATCAAAGAGGGTGCAGACGCCATCTGCCACGGCTGCACCGGCAAGGGAAACGACCAAGTGCGTTTTGAGCTGAGCTTAAAGGCGCTGGCACCGGAAATGCAGATCATCGCCCCCTGGCGTGAGTGGGACATTAAGAGCCGTGAAGAAGAGATCGAGTATGCAGAGGCGCACAACATTCCGCTGAAGATCAATCGGGAGACGAACTACTCTAAGGATAAGAATGTATGGCACCTGAGCCACGAGGGTCTGGATCTGGAGGATCCGGCCAACGAGCCGCAGTACCTGAAAGATGGTTTTCTGGAGCTGGGCGTTGCCCCGGAGAACGCACCGGACGAGCCATCGGTCTGTTGGATATTGTTGAGAACCGTCTGGTAGGCATGAAGAGCCGCGGTGTATATGAGACCCCCGGCGGCACCATTCTGTACAAGGCCCATCAAATGCTGGAAATGATTACCCTGGATCGGGACACTGCCCACTACAAGAAGCTGGTGGCGGAGAAATACGGCGAGCTGGTATACAACGGCCTGTGGTTCTCTCCCCTGCGTGAGGCACTGGACGCATTTGTCAACAAGACTCAAGAAACCGTAACCGGCGATGTGAAGCTGAAGCTGTACAAGGGCAATGTGATGAACGCCGGAATCACTTCCCCCTTACACCCTGTATGACGAGACCGTAGCCTCCTTTGGCGACGACGGCGGCGCATACAACCAGAAAGACGCTGCCGGGTTCATCAACCTGTTTGGTCTGCCGCTGAAAGTAAAAGCGCTGCTGGACCAAAAGCGGGAAGCAAATAAAGACTAATTGTCAAAAGTCAACGAATGACGGGGCGCACGGCCCACCGTGCGCCCTTAGACTGTCGATAAAGTGGCGAAACCGCGCTGTGTAAAAATATAAACGGACAATTCGTAGGGCTGGGGCTTGCTCCAGCCGAAGTTTTTCTTAATCATTTACATTCTAAAAAGTGGCTTAAACATCGAGTTCAAGCCACTTTTGGCGCTTTTCGTATTTTGCTCGGGAGCAGTACCTATGTACGGCACCCACTCGCAAAATACGAAATTTATCTCACTTTCTCTCAGTCTACCCGCACACATTGTATTTTACAGAAAGCAGGAGATTATGGCACAATTATGGAAAGGCCGGTTCAAAAAGGAACTGGCAAAAGAGACCAACGATTTTAACGCCTCCATTCACTTTGACAGCCGCATGTATAAAGAGGACATTACCGGCAGTATGGCCCACGCCACCATGCTGGGGGCATGCGGGATTATTGAAAAGAGCGAAAGCGAAAAGATCGTGCAAGGGCTGAGCGAAATTTTAGCGGATATTGAAAGCGGCAAGCTGGCAATTGATCCGGGTGCGGAAGATATTCATACATTTGTTGAAGGTGAGTTGACCGCCCGCTTGGGTCAAACCGGCAAGCGACTGCACACCGCCCGCTCCCGCAATGACCAGGTAGCGCTGGACATTCGCATGACCCTGAAAAAAGAGATTGACGCCATTGCCGCAGACATCAAGGATCTGCTGGCGGTGCTGTGCAAAAAGGCAGAAGAAAACAAAGGTGTGATCCTGCCTGGCTACACCCATTTACAGCGGGCGCAGCCCATTACCTTCGGCCATCATCTAATGGCCTATGCCGCCATGCTGTGCCGCGATCTGGATCGACTGGCAGATGTAAAAAAGCGCATGAATGTGCTGCCCCTGGGCAGCGGCGCTCTGGCCGGCACCACCTACCCCATCGACCGGCAAATGGTGGCGGCGCAACTGGACTTTGACGATGTAAGCGCCAACAGCCTGGACGGGGTGTCCGACCGGGACTTTTGCATTGAGCTGGCGGCAGCACTCTCTCTGGTGATGGTGCACCTGTCCCGCTTTAGCGAGGAGATCATTATGTGGTGCTCCTGGGAGTTTAAGTTTGTGGAACTGGACGACGCCTTTTCCACCGGTTCCAGCATTATGCCCCAAAAGAAAAACCCAGACATCGCCGAGCTGGTACGGGGCAAAAGCGGCCGCGTTTTCGGCGATCTGACCACCCTGCTGACGGTGATGAAGGGCATTGCACTGGCCTACAACAAAGATATGCAGGAGGACAAGGAAGCCATCTTTGATGCAGTAGACACGGTAAAAATGTGCCTGCACGCCTTCACGCCCATGATCGACACCATGACCGAAATCGGCAAAGTGGCTCGACAAATATCCATTATAAAATATTGGCACTCTCCTTGACTACGCCAAAGCATAGGTTTATAATATTAAGCAAAACCGGAGTACCGATTGAAAGTTGAGAACGATATGGACTACAAGATCATTGCAGACAGTTGCTGCGACCTGACCGATGAGATGAAAGACTGGGGCAACCTGGCTCTGGTTCCGCTGACGCTGGAACTGGGCGATTACCGCATTATGGACGATGAAAACTTCGATCAGGACGATTTTATCGCTCGTATGCAGGCACTGGGCGATGTGCCCCGTTCCGCCTGCCCCTCGCCGGACGCATTCTGTGCCGCCATTGCCGCGGACGATGCCAAAGAGGTGTATGTGCTCACCATTACAGACAAGCTCTCCGGCTGCTACAACAGCGCTCTGCAAGGGGTTATGCTCTATGAGGATGACCACCCGGGAGAGAAGAAGATCCATGTATTCAACTCCCCTGGCCACCAGCGGACTGGAAACCCTAATCGCTTATGAGATCCGCCGCCTGAAGGACAGCGGTTTGCCCTTTGAGCAGGTAGTGGAGCAGGTAGAGGATTATATTCACAACCACACAGCGCTGTATTTTTGCCTGGAAAGTCTGGACGCACTGAAAAATAATGGCCGTCTGTTCTCTCTGGCTGCCACAGTGATCAAGAAGCTGAAAATGAAGCTGATTTGCCAACGCAGCAGCGAGGGCACCATCAGTCTGGCCGGGCAGGATTTTGCCGCCGGGCGCGCCATTACCAAAATGTGCGACCTGATTGCCAAGGATGTGGAGGGCAAGGATCTAAGCCGCCGCACCCTGATCATCAGCCATGTGTGCTGCCCCGAGAAAGCAAATACGATTGCCGACAAAGTACGCGAGAAGTGCAGCTTCGGCAACATTATTATTTTGAAAGCCAGCGGGCTCAACTCCCCTGTACGCCTCCGGCGGCGGGGTGATCGTGTCCTATGACAAATAAAAATCCATTATTAAAAAGAAGGTAAGTACATTGGAAATCAAGTATGAGTTGACCAAAACACCGAAAGAAAAACCCACCGGCGCTCTGGGCTTCGGCCATATCTTTACGGACCATATGTTCGTCATGGATTATGACGAGGGCAAGGGCTGGCATGATGCCCGCATCGTCCCCTATCAGCCGCTGGTACTGGATCCCTCCGCGCTGGTGTTCCACTATGCGCAAGAGTGCTTTGAGGGTCTGAAGGCATACAGAACCCCCGAGGGGCAAGGTACAGCTGTTCCGCCCGGACAAAAACGGTGCGCGCCTGGCCTCTACCCATGACCGTCTGTGCATTCCGGAGATCCCGGTGGAGGACTTTGTAGAAGCAGTCCGCGCTTTGGTAAAAGTGGAGCAGGACTGGGTACCCTCTGAGCCGGACACCAGTTTGTACATTCGTCCCTTTACCATCGCCACTGAGCCGGTACTGGGCGTAAAGGCCTCCAGCCAGTATAAGTTCATCATCATCTGCTCCCCCTCCGCTTACTATGAAGAGGGGCTGGATCCGGTGAACATTTATGTAGAGGACGAGTATGTGCGCGCCACACCCGGCGGCACCGGCTATATCAAGTGCGGCGGTAACTACGCTGCCTCCATTATCGCCTCCGAAAAGGCACACAAGCTGGGCTTTGCTCAGGTACTGTGGCTGGACGGCGTGGAGCGCAAGTATGTAGAGGAAGTTGGCTCCATGAACATTATGTTCAAAGTAGACGGCGAAATCTACACCGCACCCACCGTGGGTACTGTGCTGCCCGGTATCACCCGCATGAGCTGCATTGAACTGCTGAAGAAGTGGGGCTACAAAGTGCACGAAGAGCGCTTTACCATTGACTTTATTATGAACGCTGCCAAGACCGGCAAACTGGAAGAAGTCTTTGGCACCGGCACCGCAGCCGTGATCAGCCCCGTTGGCGGTCTGACCTATGAGGGCGACAGCGAAGTGATCAACAACGGCGAGATCGGCGAAGTGACCCAAAAGCTGTATGACACCCTGACCGGTATTCAGTTCGGCAAACAGGCCGACGATATGGGCTGGATCGTACCAGTAGAATAATCCCAAACCAACCTACACCGGCAGATGTGCACTTACATCTGCCGGTTTGTTATCCCTATGAGAAAAAAATCAGCTATACCGTGCCACCGGCTCTGGACGGCAGCAGCGTGGCGGCGGTGCTACGCAGCCACGGCTTTTCCACCGCACTGCTGCGTAGTCTGAAAAAGACATACGGCGCCCTTAGCCGCAACGGTTGCCCGGTGCGCACGGTAGACCCGGTGCATACCGGCGACATTGTTGCCGTAGAATTAAATACAGACGGCGCCACTGCACCACCCTCAGCGGAAAAGGCAGTGATCGTCTATGCCGACCGGGATATTTTGGTGGTGAACAAGCGCGCCGGTATGGCCATGTACGAGACCTACAACCACCACGGCAACGCCCTGTCCAACGCAGTGGCAGCCGCCGGATTTGACGGTCCGTTCCGGCCCATTTACCGGCTGGACAAGGACACCAGCGGCCTGGTGGTACTGGCCCGGCACCAGCTGAGCGCCGCCAAGCTGGCCGGAAAGGTACAAAAGGACTACTATGCGGTAGTGCCCGGCGCCTATACCGGCAGCGGCACCGTAGACGCACCCATTGCCCATTGCCCGGACAGCACCGTGAAGCGACAGGTAGACCCTGCCGGCGTGCGGGCGGTGACCCACTGGGAAGCCCTGGGGCAGCAAGGCGGCCGCACCCTGCTGCGCGTGCAGCTGGAAACCGGCCGCACCCACCAGATTCGGGTACACTTTGCCCACCTGGGCACACCCTTGGTGGGCGACAGCCTATACGGTACGGCGCCTGTCGGCACCCGCCACCTGCTGCACTGCAAGACCATACGCCTAATACACCCGGTGCGGGAAGAGCCGGTCGCCTTTGACTGTCCCTTTCCGTCGGATATGGAGGAATGGAACCAATGCCTGCCTACTGCACCCACTACATCTTTGCCTGCGAGCTGCTGCCCGCCTTAACGGAACTGGCGGGTTTTGACCTGAACCGGGACGCAGTCATGCTGGGCACCCAAGGACCGGATGTTTTCTTCTTTCATCGTATTGCCCCCTGGATGCCGGGCCGCTCCCAACGCAAGATCGGCTCCCGACTGCACCGCGCCAAGCCCGGAGATATACTGGACGCCATGGCAGAATACTGTACCCGGTGCAGCACGGAAAAGGCCATTGCCCGCTCTTACGCCTACGGCTTTATTCTCCATTACGCCCTGGACCGGCAGTGCCATCCCTTTGTGTATGCCAAGCAGCAGGAACTGGCGGACAGCGGCAGCCCCCTGCACAAATCCGCCCTGCATAATATTGTGGAGATGAGCATGGACGCAGTGCTGCTCCACGAAAAGCTACACATTGACGACCCTCGGTGCTTTGACACCGCCGTTACCGTGCCGGATGATCCGGCGGTGCTGGACGAGGTGGCTCGGCTGCTGAGCTTTACCGTCTACCGGGTACTGGGCAAGCGGCTGCAACCGACAGATGCCCGCCGCGCGCTGACCGACACCAAAACGATGCAGCGGTTGCTGCGAGACGCAAACGGAAGCAAGGCCAGGATCGTGGGCGGCATAGAGACAATTTTGTCCCCCTTTACAGGAAATTTTCGTCTAACCTCTATGTTGCGGCCAAAAGACTTGGAAAAAGCGAAAAAATATGGTAATATAGAGAACAGGAACTGGCGCTCCCCTTACGCACCCGGCGTGCGCACAGAAAGCTTCTTTGACCTTTACCGACTGGCAAAGGCCCCGGCACAGGAAATGATCCGCGGTTTTGACCGGATCTGCGCCGGCGAAACCGACGGAGCCGCCGTCACCCAAAATTTATCTTTTTAACCGGAGTGGAAGTAAAATGAAAAAATTCCCAGCTTTCAAATCGATCACACCATTTTGGAAAAAGGCATTTATATCAGCCGCATTGACGATGATATTACCACCTATGCGCGCCCCCAACCGGGAGCCGGTGATGACCAACGCCTCCATGCACACCATTGAGCACCTGTTTGCTACCTATGTGCGCAATACGGAATTTGGCGACAACATCATCTACTTTGGTCCCATGGGCTGCCGCACCGGGTTCTATTTTCTCACCCGCAGCCTATCCGACAGCTACTGCATTCAGCTGATCAAGGACGCCTTTGCCTTTATTGCCGACTTTTGGGGCAGCATTCCCGGCGCTGCCATGAGCGAGTGCGGCAACTGGCGGGACCACAACCTGCTGCAAGCCAAGGAGGACGCCAAGCAGTTTTTAGAGATCATTCAGGACTGGACCAAGGATGACCTGAAATACCCCACCAAAGACGAAAACTAAAATAACAGCATACAAAAAATCCCGCTTGTTCACACAAGACAAGCGGGATTTTCTTTTTGCTTATTTATTGCAGTTTGGCGGTAAAGTCCGGTTCGATCAGCGGCAGACCCAGGCGGTGCACCGCTTGTTTCACAAAATTCTCGCTGCCGGTATTGGGCAAGGGCAACCCCAGGAACACAAAATTATAAATCACCAAGTCCTCAAACTTCGGCTCCATCTCGTTCTTCACCTGCACAGTGCCGTCCGGGTTAAAGCGGAAGGTAAAGCGCCGCTCATGGGCAGTCTCTATCGGGCGGATCCATAGCTTCAAACTGCCGTCCGGCTGCCAAGCCGCCTTGGAATAGGCAGTGTAATGCAGGTCTCCCAGCACCATGGCCGACACGCCGTAGCTGCCGTCCATACCCACTTCAACCGTGTTTTCATAATCCTTCTCCCGCCAATAGAAACGGGCGCCCTTCGGGGTAAATTCAAAGCGCATAGCATTGATCTTGCCCGGCTTGCGATACAGCATTTGCGTCACAGAAATGGACACCACGGAGGTGAATTCCGAGGTTTTGCAGGTCATCAGGCGACCGCCGATCTTCTGCTCCATTTCGGTATTCCGGGGCGTGGCAGGCAGATCCTCCACAGCGCAGGCGTCCACCGCCTGTTGCAGCGCCGCCTGACCCTGCGCATCCGCAGGCAGCGCCTCCGGCCCAAAAGCCTCCGGGAAGTGTTTCCAAAACACCTTCATAATTTTATAGTCCTCGGACTGGCCGCAGTTGAGCACCATCATGGCGTCATACTCCGGCAGGAAGAAACAGCGCTGACCGAAAAGGCCGTCGCAGCGGTAGCTGTTGGGCAGCGGATTGCGCCAAAACTGGAAACCGTAGCCGCACATATTGTCAATATAACCGTCAGACACCGAAGGGGTCTGCTTGGCCGTAGCCTGCGCCACCCAATCGGCAGGCACCAACTGCGTGCCGTCCTTGTACTTGCCGCCATGCAGATAGGGCAGGAAGAACTTGGCCAGAGCCTCGCTCTTCATATACAGCCCCCAGCCGCCGGCGTTGTTGCCCCGGCCGTCCGCTTCCCAGAAGGGCTTTTCAATACCCAGGGGTTGGAACATACGCGGATAAAGATAATCCACCATTGTTCTCACTGATGTAATTGAACCGGGTATCCGGCGGCGCCAAAAACGGCGCGGCAAAATAGCTTTTGATCCAGTCGGTGTTCCCCTTCTCTTCAAACACGGTAATCAGTTTGTCGGAGCGCATGGTTAGGAGCATCCGCACGGTCAGCGCTTTGTTTTGTGCGCCGTGCACCTTATATTCCGGAAAAAATTTGTACACCTTGTCGTCCAGGCTGAGCAGTCCCTCCGCCACGCAAAAGCCTACGGCCGTGGAGGTCACACTTTTACTCATGGAGTAAAGCACATGGGGTGTATCCGGGCCATAGGGCTTCCAAAAGCACTGGGCGAACACCTGATCGTGGCGCACAAATGTAAAGCTTTGAAGTCCCAAATGCTTCTCATTGATCTCGTTGATAAACGCAGCCACCGCACTGCTTTTTACGCCCACTTCTTCCGGCGTGACATGCTGCAACTGGCAGTCCTTTAATTTCTCCATAAAAATGTCCCCTTAAATTCGGCAAAATAGCCATATCCGATTTTTATTTTACCGCAGGCAGCGCTGCAATTCAACCACTTTTTGTCAAAAACGCTACCAAAAGCCGCCCGATCCGCCGGATAAGCGGCAACCGAAGCCTTTTGTATTTTAACAGACAGTCCCAACCGGCAAAAAAACCACGAATAGCGGTTGCATTGTGGCAAATCTTGTTGTAGAATTAAGATGTGTATACAATGAGAATACACCGCAAGATGAAAACGAGGGATTGGACCAAAAATGAAACATACGAAGGACGGCAAAAACCTAAATGCGCTGCTGCGTCGTGCCATGCTGGGCGTGCTGGATATTATGCTCTTTGCCATGGCAAATTGCAGCATCTGCTACCTGACCATGAGCGGCCACATTATGGCTACAGACTACAAATACATGATCTTCAACTACCTGCACTTTGGGCTGACCAGCGTGCTGTTGGTGGGGATCAATTCCGCCTTCGGTCTGTACCGCAGCGTATGGTACTTTGCCGGATCGGACGAGATCGTGAAAAGCTTTTTAGGCGCCTTAGTCAATGCCGTACAGCTGTTCTTGTGTGACCGCTTTCTGTTTGCCAAGCTGCTGCACACCAAGGGTTACCTGCCCTACTATGCCTATATCCTCTTTTTTGTGTTGATGTTCGTTGCCACGCTGATCCCCCGGATCGGCTATCGTATTCTGCGCCGATATGTGCACAATCTGGTGGGCCGACGGAACGGCCAAAAGCGTATTATGATCGTGGGTGCCGGATTTATGGGCAACTTTATCATTGACGAGCTGCGCAACGATCACTACCGGGAGGGACGACCGGTGATCGCGCTGGACGATAACCCTGCCAAATACAAAAAGCGCATTAACGGCGTAAAAATCGTGGGCATCTGCGACGACCTGCCCCGCCTGACCGAAAAGTATAAAATTGACGAAATCATCTTTTGCATTCCCTCAGCAGCACCGGCGCGGCGGCGAGACCTGGTGAACCTGGCTATGGGCACCAAGGCCAATGTAAAAATCTCTCCCTCCGTGCAGGAGTTTTGGGAGAACGGCAACGGTGCCCAGCGGATCCGGAATGTGGAGATCTCCGATCTGCTGTCTCGCCCGGAAGTGACCCTGGACAAAAAAATCTGCCGCTACCTGATCGGCAAAACAATTTTGGTCACCGGCGGCGGTGGCTCCATCGGGTCCGAGATTTGTATGCAGGTAGCCCGGTACAACCCGGACAAGATCGTGATCTTTGACATTTACGAGAACTGCGCCTTTGAGCTGTTCAATGCGCTCAACGAGAAATATAACGGCGAGATAGATGTGTATGTGCGCATCGGTTCCGTGCGGGACACCAAGCGGCTGGACGAAGTATTTGCCGAATTTCACCCGGATGTGGTGTTCCACGCTGCCGCCCACAAGCATGTGCCGCTGATGGAAGTCTCGCCCTGCGAGGGGGTGAAGAACAATGTGTTCGGCACCTACAACGTGGCCGTTGCGGCAGACAAATTCAAAGTGCCCAAGATGGTCATTCTCTCCACTGACAAGGCGGTAAACCCCACCAATGTGATGGGCGCCACCAAACGACTGACGGAGATCATCATACAGTATATGAACACCGTAAGCCAAAATACCCGCTACGCCGCCGTGCGCTTTGGCAATGTGCTGGGGTCTCACGGCTCCGTGATTCCCATCTTCCAGCATCAGATCGCCCAGGGCGGCCCGGTGTGTGTGACCCATAAGGACATTACCCGCTACTTTATGACCATACCGGAGGCGGCACAACTGGTGTGCCAGGCCGGCGGTTTGGCTCTGGGCGGTGAGGTGTTCGTACTGGATATGGGCGAGCCGGTGAAAATTATGGATCTGGCCAAAAACCTGATCCGCCTATCCGGCTTTACAGAAGAAGAAATACCCATTAAGATCACCGGCCTGCGCCCGGGCGAAAAGCTCTATGAGGAGCTGGCCATGGAAGAAGAAATGCAAAACCGCCAGCGCACCGCCAACAAAAAGATTTTTGTCACCCAGCCTGTGGAGATTGACAAGGATCGCTTTGCCGCCATGCTGGAGGATTTGGCGAACATCACGCCGGAGACTGTGCGCACGGTGCTGATGCGCTATGTGCCCAACTACCACCCGGCTCCCCGGAGCAGGGCAATACACATAAAGGAAATTAAGGAGGAACCCTATGCTTTATCGTACGGATTTTGACGAGAACGGCCGCAAGACCCTGTGCCAAATGGACGGGGTCAACGCCGATATGCTTATGGACATCTTTGTGCAAAAGCTGGCGCCCGGCGACACCCTGACTCTGGAAGAAGCGGAAAAAGAGTGTGCCGTGCTGCTGCTATCCGGCCAGGTGACCTTTGCCGTAGGCAACAGCATAAACGAGACCTGCCGGCGCAAAAATCCATTTGAAAAGAAGCCCTACGCCGTGCACTTTTTGCCGGGGCACAAAAGCCACGGTTACTGCCATAGAAGGCAGCCAGGTTTTGGTGCAAATGACCGACAATGATCGCACCTGGGCGCCGGAATTCTACCACCCGGGCAACTGCCTGTACCAAGAGTTTGGCAAGGGTCAGTGGAACGGCACCGGGCACCGGATCGTCTCTACTATGTTTGATTTGGACAACGCCCCGCAGTCCAACTTGGTGATGGGCGAGGTGTTCAATCAACCGGGGCGCTGGTCCTCTTATCCGCCCCACCACCACCCCCAACCGGAGGTGTACTACTACCAGTTTGATCACCCGGAAGGCTTCGGCGCCGGGTTTGAGGGCGACACCCCTTATAAAACACAAAACGGTGACTGCCTGTGCATTCGGGGCGGCAACGCCCACCAGCAGGTCACCGCTCCCGGGTACGAAATGTATTATGTATGGCTGATCCGGCACTTAGACGGCGACCCGTGGGACAAAACCAGAATCTATGTGCCGGAATATGAGTGGCTTGCCAATGCGGACTGAAGAAAAGATCATTGAAAATTATACAGACATTCCTGCCCTACTGAAGAACTGCGGCACGCGGCGCCCCTTTCTCTGCTGCGGCAAGAGTTTTGAAAAGACGGACGCCTTTGCCTACCTGCAAGCGCACTGCCATCTGACAGTATGGGACACGGTGCGCCCCAATCCCCGCTACGAGGATATGGTGGCGGCAGCCGAATTATACCGCAAAGAAGGCTGCGACTTTATCATCGGCGCCGGCGGCGGTTCGCCCCTGGACAGCGCCAAAATGATCAAGCTGCTGATCACCAACCCGGGCGTGGTGGGCTACGATACCGAACTGCGGGACAACGACATTCCTTTTTTTAGCCATTCCCACCACCAGCGGCACCGGCAGTGAGGCCACTCGGTACTCTATCTTTTATGTAAACGAGGACGAGAAGCACTCTGTCAGCCACCCCGGCTTTCTGCCCGGCTATGTGCTGCTGGATCCCTGCTTTTTGCAGACGGTACCGGACTACCAACGCAAGTGCACCTGTCTGGACGCCCTGTGCCACGCCATAGAAAGCTATTGGAGTGTGCGCAGTACCCCGAAAGCCGCACCTATGCCCAAAAGGCCATTCGCCTGTATTTTGAGCACCTGGACGGCTATTTGGCAAACACCCCGGCAGGCAATGCGGGTATGCTCCGCGCCTCCTATAACGCCGGGCGTGCCATTGATTTTACCTCCACCACGGCGGCCCACGCCATGTGCTACAACATCACCATGCACTGCCACACCAGCCACGGTCATTCCGTTGCCGCCGGGCTGGCAGAGATTTGGGACTATATGCGCATCCACAATGACCGGGTGAACGATCCCCGGGGGCGGGACTATGTGCTGGATAGCTTTGACCGAATCGGTATTCTGATGGGCGGTCAAAACGGTGCGGACGGTGTCGCTATCTTCCGTTCCCTTCTGGAGAGAATGGAATTGCAGTCGCCCACTGCCACGCCGGACCAATGCGCCGTCTTTGCCAAAAAGGTGGACATCAACCGACTGGGCAACAACCCCACCAAGCTGACGGTAGAGGATGTGGAAGCCCTGTACCGCAAGATCCTGGTGCATAAGTAAAAGATAAAAGCCGGGTGGCTGATGGAAATACACGCAATATAAAACCAAAGGACCGTACACTGTACGGTCCTTTTTACATTTACAAATTCTATTACAAATCAAATTTGGCGGCCTTTTCAAATCCGGTTTTCACATCCAACAGGCAGTCGTAATTATACCAGGGAGCCTCCCGCTCGATCATTTGCAGCAATGCCGGGCAGATCTCGGCGTCCAGGATCCACTTGGTAACTTCAAAATCCTCCCGAATATTCTTGGTGGGATAGCCGTTGAACATTAGGGAAAAATCCGTCAGCAGCAAAAACACACCCTGCTGGTAGCGCATCAGATCATTGGTTGGAATACCGATCAGCTTGGCGCTGGGCGCGTTGCCCATTAAAGCCATATCCTGACGCTCCCGCTCCATTTGCCGCAGCATTTGGCGCAGCCCGGCGGCGCCGCTTTGCATCAGGCTCTTAATGTAATCCTCCCGACGGCGGAATACATACACCTTGTAATCCTCCAGCCAGGCATTAGCCGTAGCTAAGGACTCGGTATAATCCCCTTCGTCCCGAATTTTTACCGTATAAAGCGCCAACGGCGCCGGATAGACCTGCCGGTTCTTCAGCGCAAAAGACAGAGAAACATACAGGCTCTTGGTAAAATCCACAAAGGGCGACACATCCAGATAATGCTGGGAAAAAAGCAAACAGCCGATACAGATTTTGCCGCGGATGCGGATCCATCACCTTCTCATACAGGTGCATATAGCTGCCGTCCCGGCTGTAAAAGTCATACACAAAATCCGCCGTCACCTTGGCCACCGCATCCCCATTATCAAACAGGGCCTGCCGGTTGCGAAAAATGGTGGGGATCAGCGGTCGGGCACGATCGTCCACCCGCTCGCCGCGGTAGAAAATCTTTTCTTTGTGCTCCAAAAACGGCGCTTTCAGCTGCTGCTCAAATTCTTCCATTGTGTGCACCTCTCGGCGCCCAGAGAAAAATCCACATCCAAAGCGTCAATGACCTGCGCCTCCCACTCGGCAAACTTATCGTCTGCAAAGCGGGTGCGCAGGTCTTTTTCCGTTTGTTTCGCTTTTGTTATAAAGTGCATCATCAGTGGGTATCGTTGTTAATGGTCTTGTAGTCGATATATTGCTGACCGGCTTGCGGTGCCTTGCCGGTTTTGGCCTGGATCATCTCAGACACCGTCACAATTTGATAGCCCTTTTTTCACCAACGCCGGTACAATTTTCTCTACCGCGTCTGCGGTGGAGCCGTAAATATCGTGCATCAGGATAATGCTGCCGTCATAGGCACCGTGCTCTGCCCGACTGATAATTTGCGCCGGATTCCTTGATTTCCAGTCCTCCGTATCTCACATCTAAAATGCGGCCGGTGGAACCGTCAAAGGCCGGGCCGTCATCAAAGGTCAAGGCCACCATCGGCTTGTCCTTATCAATATTCGCAGGCAGTTTCACCGTCTCCGCGATCTGTATGCTCTTAACCTCGCTCCAGGGGCCGTACTTGGTGCTGCTGCCCACAGCCATGCTGCCGCGCATACGCACATAGTAGGTGGTCTTCTCCGTCAGCTTCTCCAGCACTGCACTGTTTTGACCGGCCTTAAAGTCCATGGTCTGCGCACCATCCGCGCTGAAGTCCTTATCCTTTGCATACTGCAGCTGATAGCCCGCTGCTCCGGTATCCGTAGACCAGCGCAGGTTCATAGACCCCTCCGACAGGGAGGACGCCTCCACCTTAGGTGCACCGGGCAAAGTGTATGCCGTCATCTCCGGGCTGAAATCGCCGGTATATTCCTGGTCTCTGTAAATCTTATATGCCCGCACCTTGTAGCGGTACACAGTGGCCGGCGTTAAATCCGTCAGCTGCACACGTGTGTTCTTTTTGCCCTCCACCGTCTTAACTTTATCAAAGGCCTTTTTATCGCTTACGGATTGAAAAATTTGATACCCGTCGGCGCCCTTGACCCGGTGCCAACGCAGGGTGCAGTCCGTCTGCTGGCCTTCTTCGATGATCTCCAGCTTCTCCACATCCCCCACCGTCTTGGCCTGAACCACAGACACGGCGCCAAAGGTTGCGATTAAAATTGCCAAGACCAAAAACAGTGCCGTCACGCGCACTTTGTTTGCCATAACCAGACAACCTCCTCTCTTATAATCAAGTTGATTATATAGCACCCGACACAAAAAGGCAACAGAAATTTGTAACTAAATTGTCACTCTTTTTTTTTTTGCCTTTTCTTGTGCATTTTACCATTGGTGTTTTTTGGCGTCAAAAGCCAGACAAAATTGCCGATTCGTCGTCCAATATTTTTTCCTTATTGACCGGTGCTTTCGTTCGTGTTAATATTATAATTATAATATTATAACTTATGCAAGGAGAAAGACGAACACCATGGAACAGATGCAGATTTTGCTGGCAATTCTGGTACTTCTGCCCTTTGTCAGCGCCCTGTTGCTGGCACTGTGCGGCAGCGACCGTATGCGCCGGCTTATCGTCTATGGCAGCGCCGGCGTGCTGATGATCAGCGCCGTGGCCTTTGCCGTGTGTTTCTTCTCGGGGGAGAATTTGCAGCTGCGCTTTTTACAGAGCGGCGGGATCATTGACCATACCATGCTGGCGCTGGAGGCCGGCTTTGCGGTGCTGATCACCGTCCTTAGCATCAAGTACCGGCGCTACTATGTGGCGGTGCTGTCCATTGTGCAAACAGTACTGACCTTTGTGTATGAACTGGGAGGCTATAAGCCTGCCGTACAGCCCTACAACCTGTTTGCAGACCAACTGACCGTGATTATGGTGCTGATCATCGCCGTTGTAGGCACACTCATCACAGTATATGCAGTAGGCTATATGCGCGATTACCATAGCCATCATAAGGAATATACCGATCGGCGTCGCTTTTTCTTTGCCATGCTGTATGTATTCTTAGGTGCCATGTTTGGTCTGGTGCTGTCCAACAGTCTGTTATGGCTCTACTTTTTTTTGGGAGATCACCAGCCTTGTGTCCTTCCTGCTGATCGGCTACACCCGCACCAAAGAGGCGGTGCAAAACAGCTTCCGTGCCCTGTGGATGAATCTGCTGGGCGGACTTGGATTTGCAGCAGCCATCTTTTGGGCAGGGGTGCGCTTTGGAGTCACAGACCTGCAAAGCCTGATCCTGTGTGACGGCAAGCTGGTGGTGGCGCCGGTGATTTTGCTGGCCTTTGCCGCACTGACCAAGAGCGCACAATTGCCTTTCTCCCGCTGGCTGCTGGGAGCCATGGTGGCGCCCACGCCCTCCTCTGCACTGTTGCACAGCGCCACGATGGTAAAGGCCGGTGTGTACCTGCTAATCCGCCTGGCGCCGGTGATGTACGGCACTTATGCCGGCTCTATGGTGAGCCTGGTGGGGGGCTTTACATTCCTAATCACTTCCATGCTGGCCATTACCGTCAGTGACGGCAAGGCTGTGCTGGCCTACTCTACCATCTCCAACCTGGGACTGATCGCCGCCTGTGCCGGTGTGGGCCGACAGGAGACGGTATGGGCCGCTGTTCTGTTGCTGATCTTCCACGCAGTATCCAAATCCCTGCTGTTTCAAACAGTGGGTGCCATTGAGAACGCCACCGGCAGCCGGGATATTGAGTCCATGCACGGACTGATTGCCCGGCACCCACGCCTGGCGCTGACCCTTTCCATCGGCATTGCCGGTATGTTTCTGGCGCCCTTTGGCATGCTGATCTCCAAGTGGGCGGCGCTAAAAGCCTTTGTGGACAGCGGCTCCATTATCCTGGTGCTGTTTATCTGCTTCGGCTCCGCCACCACTCTGTTTTACTGGACCAAATGGGTGGCCACCGTGCTTTCCTGGAACCGAAAGGACACCCGTCAAAAAAACACAACCTCCGGGGATCAGTGGACTTCTCTGCTCATTCACTCGGTACTGATGGTGCTGCTGTGCTTTGTATTCCCGGCAGTGTCTAAATTCGTGGTTACCCCGTACCTGGCCGGTGTGTACGGCCACGCCTCGGCGGTGCTGTCCAGCGACAATATTCTCATTATGATCATTATGCTGGTGCTGATCTTTGTGGTGCCTATGGTGACGATGATTCTGCTGCGCCGCTCTCACATTACCTTTGAAGACACATACCTTGCCGGCGTGAATACCAGCAAGCAGACTTATTTCTATGATGCCATGGGCGAGCCCAAGCACTCCTGGATCACCAACTGGTACTTGACCGACCTGTTCGGTGAGACCAAGCTGTGGAGCCCCAGCGTGGTGCTCTCCACAGCAGCCATCTTGATTTATACCGTCATTGCGTTAGGAGGTGCGGTGCGATGAGCAATGCTGCTGTTGCTGCCATCAGTGTGGCGCTGTATATTTTGCTGGCACCGGGCGTGGGCGGTCTGCTGCAAGGTGTGGACCGCAACGCCACCGCCCGTATGCAAGGGCGCCAAGGTCCGCCGCTGCTCCAGTCCTTCTACGATGTGGGCAAGCTGCTGGGCAAAGAAACCAAGTATATGAACCACATTCAGATCGTCTGCCATGTAAGCTTCTTGATTTTCGTTATTTTTACCGGCGCGCTGTTTTTCGGCGGGGAGATCTGCTGCTGATCTTTTTTGCCCTAACCACCGCCAACCTGTGTCTGATCCTGGCGGCCACCACCTGTAACAGCCCCTATGCGGCGATGGGTGCCAATCGAGAGATGCTGCAAACCATGGCCTATGAGCCTATGGTGCTGCTCACCGCCGTTGGCTTTTATCTGGCCACCGGCAGCTTTAAGGTCAGCGACATTGTGCGGTCAAGCGGCCTGCCGCCGATTGTGTACCTGCCCGGTGTGTTTTGCGGGTTTCTGTTCATTCTCACCATCAAGCTACGCAAGCACCCCTTTGACCTGTCCACCAGCCACCACGCCCATCAAGAGATGGTCAAGGGGCTGACCACCGAATTTAACGGCGTAACCCTCCTGATTGTGGAGGTGAGCCACTGGTATGAGAACGTATTTTTAATGGGCATTATCGCCCTGTTTTTCATCAACGGCAAGCCCTGGAGCTATGCGCTGGCAGCGGTGGCCGTGGTGCTGTCTTACTTTTTGGAAATCCTCATTGACAACACCAACGCCCGCCTCAAGTGGCAGCGTATGTTCAAAACCACTTGGGCGGTGACCATGATCATCGGGGTCATCAACATCTTTGTTTTACAAGTGCTAAAGGGGGTATAAGTATGCCGAATGTAACCAAATCGCCGTGGATTATGCACTACGATGGCACCTCCTGCAACGGCTGCGACATTGAGGTGCTGGCCTGTTTGACCCCCCTCTATGATGTAGAGCGGTTTGGGGTCATCAACACCGGCAACCCCAAGCACGCGGATATTTTGCTGATCACCGGCTCCGTCAACCAGCAAAACGCGCCGGTCGTGCGCCAGATCTACGAGCAGATGAACGAGCCAAAGGTGGTGTGCGCCATTGGGGTGTGCGCCTGCAACGGCGGCGTGTTCAAGGACTGCTACAATGTGCTGGGCGGGGTGGACAAAGTGATCCCCGTAGATATTTATGTGCCCGGGTGCGCCGCGCGGCCGGAGAGTATTATTGACGGCGTGGTGCAATCCCTGGCCCTGCTGCAAGAAAAAAGCGAACGCCGAAAGGAGGCCGCAGAATGAACCCAAGCTACACCATTGAAGATGTGGACATCAAGACCCTGTACCGGATGATGCTGGAGCACCTGCGCGCCGGCTTTCGGCTGGTACAGATCGGCGCCACCGGAAGAGAAGATGGCACGGAACTGATCTATTCCGTTGCCAAGGACTACCAAATGGACAACTTTCGGGTATTTGTGGAGTCAGGTGAGATCATCAACTCCATCTCGGATATTTTTCCCTCTGCGGCGCTGTTTGAAAATGAGATCGCCGAGCTGTTCGGGGTGGATATTGACTGTATCAACCTGGACTTCCACGGCAAATTTTACCGAATAGACAAAGAAACGCCCTTTTGCAAGGCCCCTATGGGTGAGAACGTAACCATCGTGAAAAAAACGGAGGGAGGTGCAGAGAATGGCTAATCGCACCATCGTGCCCTTTGGCCCGCAGCACCCGGTGCTGCCGGAGCCTATACATCTGGATTTAGTCCTGGAGGACGAAAAGGTGGTTGAGGCCATCCCCTCCATCGGCTTTGTTCATCGGGGACTGGAAGAACTGGCCGGTCGTCGGGACTTCCATGACTATCAATATGTAGTAGAGCGCATTTGCGGCATTTGCTCCTTTAAGCACGGCATGGCCTATTGCGAGACCCTGGAGCAGATCTTTGGCGCAGAAGTGCCGCCCAGAGCCAAATATCTGCGCACCATTTGGGGCGAAATGAGCCGAATCCACTCCCACCTGCTGTGGCTGGGTCTCTTGGCCGACGCCTTTGGCTTTGACGCCCTGTTTATGCAGTGCTGGCGTATGCGGGAAAAAGTGCTGGATATGTTTGAGGCCTCCACCGGCGGGCGAGTGATCTTTAGCGTCAACACCATCGGCGGCGTGCTGAAAGATATGGACAGCGATATGCTCAAAAAGCTTTGTTGCCATCTTTGACGATATGGAAAAAGAACTGCACAGCCTTGCCCATGTTTTTTTTGAACGATTACAGTGTGCAAAGCCGCCTGCGGGGCGTGGGCGTGCTCACCAAGGAGCAGGCGCTGCTGTACGGCGCCGTAGGGCCCATGGCCCGTGCCTCCGGCATAGAGATTGACACCCGCAAGCTGGGGTATGAAGCCTACGGCGATGCGGAATTTGACATCATCACCAGCACCGACTGCGACGGCTACGCCCGCTGCCGGGTACGCATTGGCGAGCTGTTTCAGTCCATTGGTATTATCCGCCAGCTGGCAGCCAAGTGCCCGACTCCCAACTGACCGTGCCCATCAAGGGGATGCCCAAGGGCGAGGCCATTGTGCGCGTGGAGCAGCCGCGGGGCGAGGCGTTCTATTATACGAAAGCCAACGGCACCAAGTTTTTGGAGCGCTTTCGTGTGCGCACCCCTACCTTTACCAATTTGTATGCACTCCTGCACATTTTGCCCGGCAGCGAACTGGCAGATGTGCCGCTGCAGATCCTAACTATTGACCCGTGCATCAGCTGCACGGAGCGGTAAGGAGGTTCCTATGGCATTTATGGATTTTACACGCACGGCGCTGAAGAACCTGTTTTCCAAGCCTGCCACCCGGCAGTACCCGCAGGTGCCCCGGGAATACCCGGCACGCAGCCGCGGCCATGTGGAAATTGATATGGACGCCTGCATTCTCTGCGGCCTGTGCAGCCGCAAGTGCCCCTCCGGCGCCATTACCGTGAACCGGGCTGCCGGTACTTGGAGCATTGACCGTATGGGCTGCGTGCAGTGCGCAGACTGTACCACCGGCTGCCCCAAGCACTGCCTGCAAATGCAGCCGGGCTACACCCCGCCGGGGCCGAAAAAGCTGGTGGATGTGTACCAAAAGCCCCAGCCGGAGCAGAAAGAAGAAGCGGCACCCCAAGACGGCAAGATCGTCAACGATATGGAGAAGTGCATTCTCTGCGGCCTGTGTGCCCGCAAGTGCCCCCAGGAGGCCATCACCGTGGACCGGAAAGAAAGCCGCACCTGGGCCATTGACCGCAGCGCCTGCGTGCAGTGCGGCGCATGTATGGATGCGTGTCTCAAGTTTCACGCCCTGTCCTTTGCCCCGGACGACGGCGCTGCCGGCACGGAAACCTATACCAAACCCGTATGATCACGAAAGAATATATCTTTAGCGGCATTGTGCAGGGTAATCACCGGCACGGTGGGCTTTCGCCCCACCGCCCTGCGACTGGCTACGGAACTGGGAATCACCGGCACGGTGTGCAACACCGGCGGCCGGGTGACTTGGCGGCTATCACCTGTGCGCCAACGCTGCAAATCCGCCAGCCGTGGCAAAAATACGGCAAATCAAACACCGGGGGCAAAAGCCCTTTGCGGTGCTGTTTCGCAATATAGAAGAAGTGCGGCAGTATTGCCGGGTGAGCCAGGCAGAGGAGAAGCTGCTGCTGTCTGCTGCCCGACCCATTGTGCTGCTGCATAGCAAGCGACCGCTGCCCACAGAGATCACCTGCGGCAGTGACCGGGTGGGGGCGTTCCTGCCCTGCAATCCACTGCAAATTCTGCTGCTGGAGGCGATCTCGCCCCTGGTGGCCACCAGTGCCAACATCAGCGGCGCGCCTATGTGCACAGACGATACAGCCGTGCAGCAGTTCGGCGTGCCGGTGCTGGGTCACGATCGTCCAATCCTGACCCCTATTGACGACTCTGTACTGCAAGTGACAGAGGGCAATCCTGCCTTTATGCGCCGGGCGCGGGGCTATGTGCCTTTGGCCGTTGAACTGCCCTTTGCCGCCAAACAGACCACCCTGTGCCTGGGCGGTGATCTAAAAGCCACCTTCGGCTACCACGCCGGGCGCTATGTGTTTCTGTCCCAACCCTTTGGCGACCTGAACCACCCGGATTGCCTGGCTGCCTATCAAGAAAATATAGAGCGCTTCGCCGCCCTTCACGGCTTTACGGCAGAAAAAGTGGTAGCAGACCTGCACCCGGGCTATACCGCCCACCGGTTTTATACGCCGGATATGCAGGTGCAGCACCATATTGCCCACGCTGCCGCCGTATTGGCGGAGCACCAACTGACCGAACCGGCTTTGTGCTTTGCCCTGGACGGCACCGGCTACGGCACCGACGGCCAAATTTGGGGCAGCGAGGTATTTGACTTTGACGGTGGGCGCTTTACCCACCTGGGGCATCTGCCGCCCTTACCTGTCCCCCCCGGAGACAGCGTGGCAACGGACGCCCAACTGTGCCTTAGCTGCTATCTAGGCACCCAACCGCTGGTGAACCGGGCGAAAGACGCCGGCGTACCCCTGCTGCAAAACAGCAGCGCAGGGCGCCTGTTTGATGCTGCGGCTGCCGCCCTGGGGCTGTGCGATACCAACACCTATGAGGGGCAATGCGCCGCCACGGTAGAGCAAGCGGCTCGCCGGGCAAGCGGCGCTTATCTCTTTGACCCGGCCTGCACCCCGCGGGAGCTGCTGGAGGAAATGCAGTGCCAAAAGGCAGATGTGCCCGCCCTGGCACTGGGGCTGCACCACTGGCTGGCCCGGTGGATCCTGAACCAAGCCCAAGCCTACCGACGCAGCACTGTGGTGCTCTCCGGTGGCTGCTTTACCAACGGCTGCACGGCAGATCTTTATCCCTCAACGTGCCCCCGGTGACGGAGCATTGGCACACAGGCATATATATCGGCACTGGAGGAATGACTATGTGCGTTGCCGCTCCCGGCAAAATTTTATCCATCAACGGCACCACCGCCACGGTGCATGCGGCAACCGGGTGCCTGCCAACCTGGGCGTTGTCAAAGCCCAAGTGGGCGACTGGGTGCTGGTGCACGCCGGGCTGGTCATCCAGGTGCTCAGCGAAAGCCAGGCCCAGGAGATAAACAACCTGTTGGCAGAACTGGAGACCCTGCTATGAACCTGCCGAACATTCGCCGGGCGCTGGCCGACTACCACGGTCCGCCCCTGACTTTTATGGAAATTTGCGGCACCCACACCGCCGCCATCAGCGAGAACGGCATACCCGCCATTTTATCGCCCCGTATTCACCTGATCAGCGGTCCGGGCTGCCCGGTGTGCGTCAGCGTATCAGCCTATATTGACCGGCTGTGCGACTTGGCCATGGAACCGGGTATGTGTGTGTGCACCTTTGGCGATCTGCTGCGGGTGCCAGGCAGTGCCCGGGCGTTGGAGCAGTGCGTGGCTGTCGGCGGGCGAGTGCAAATGGTCTATTCTCCGCTGGAAGTGCTGTCTCTTGCCAAGGCGGAACCGAGCACCCGGTTTGTGTTTGCCGCCGTGGGATTTGAGACCACCGCCCCGGTGTATGCGGTGCTGGCAGACACCATTATGAAAGAACAGATTCCCAATGTGCAGCTGCTGACGGCGCTAAAGACCATGCCCCCGGCGGTGCGCGCCCTATGCAAAGGCGAAATGAAGATTGACGGTTTCCTGGCGCCTGGCCATGTGGCGGTCATCACCGGCGAAGGCCCCTGGCATCAACTGGCTGCGGCGCAAGGTCTGCCCTTTGTGATCAGCGGCTTTACCGGGGAGGAGTTACTATGCAGCCTGTACGCGCTGGTTCGCTTAGCCGGGCAAGGTGTGTGCAAAAATCTCTACCCTGCCGCCGTTCGACCGGAGGGCAACCCTGCGGCCCGAGCGCTGGTGGACCAATACTTTGAGCCTACGGACGCCGCCTGGCGGGGACTGGGCATTTTGCCCGGCTCCGGACTGGTGCTGCGCCCCCAGTACCAACATTTAGACGCCGGCAGTGCCCAACTGACCACAGACGCGGCGGCCCAAAGCGGCTGTCTGTGCGCGCAAGTGATCACCGGTGCAATCCCCCCAACGGCCTGCCCCCTGTTTGGCACGGCCTGTACCCCCGGCACCCCGCGGGGCCTGTATGGTGTCCGGTGAGGGTAGCTGCCACAACACATATCTTAATCACAGGATGTAACCCATTATGAACATTGCTATTTTTGACTCCGGTATCGGCGGCCTGTCCGTTCTCTACCAGGCAAAGCGTATGCTGCCGGAGGCCCATTTTTTATACTATGCCGATGAGGATCATGTGCCTTATGGCGAAAAAACCAGAGAACAAATTTTAACTTACACAGATGAAGCGGTGCGCTTTCTCTTGGAGCAGGGAGCGGACGCCATTGTGCTGGCGTGCAACACTGCCACCAGCGTGGCGGCGGCCACCCTGCGGGATCGCTACCCCCTGCCCATCATCGGCATGGAGCCGGCGGTCAAGCTGGCGCTGAATCAAGACGATACCCACCGGGTGCTGGTAGCAGCCACGCCCATCACCATTCGAGGCAACAAGCTGAAATGCTTGGTAGAGCACTATGACGGCCACCACTTGGTGGATCTGCTGCCTTTGCCCGGACTGGTGCGCTTTGCAGAAAAAGGCATTTACTCCGGCGCCCAGGTACACGCTTATTTAAGCGAGCAACTGGCCGAATTTAACTTGGAAGATTACGCCGCCTTTGTGCTGGGATGCACCCATTTTAATCTGTTTAAGCAGGAACTGCGCACCTTGCTGCCGCCCCAAATGCACTTTGTAGACGGCAACGCCGGCACCGTGCGCCAGCTGATCCGCAGAACGGTTGACCTGCCTGCCACCCACACGAGCACCCCGGGAGTCACCTACTTTGCCTCCGGGCGGCCGATCACCGACCCGGCGCAACTGCAATTTATTCAAAATGTGCTGGCGCATTTAGAGAAGATGTATCCCATAGAATAAAAAGGAGCCGTTATGGAAATTACCCTTGCCCACGGCAGTGGCGGCGCGGCCACCGGAGAACTGATCCGCACCGTGTTTGCCAAGGCTTTTGACAATCCCATTCTGCGCCAAATGGACGACAGCGCCGTGGTGCCCGGCAGCGGGCAGCTGGCTGTTACCACAGACAGCTTTGTGGTGCAGCCCTTGTTTTTCCCCGGCGGCGACATTGGCCGCCTGGCGGTGTGCGGCACCGTCAATGACCTGCTGATGCGTGGCGCCACACCCAAGTACCTGACCGCCGGTTTCATTTTGGAGACCGGATGCACCACTCAGGACCTGCGCCGCATTGCCCGGTCTATGGCAGCCACCGCCGACGAGGCCGGTGTGACCATCGTTGCCGGCGACACCAAGGTGGTAGAGGGCAGCGGCAATATTTATATCAACACGGCCGGCGTGGGCATTTTGCCCACCGACACACACATTGCCGCCACTGCGTTACAACCGGGAGACGCTCTGCTGGTCAGCGGCGCCATGGGCGACCACCACGCAGCCATTCTCTCTGCCCGCATGGGCATGGACAATACCGTTCGATCCGACTGCGCCCCCCTGGGCAATATGGTTGCTGCCCTGCTGCAAGGGGGCGTTGAAGTGCACACCTTGCGGGACATTACCCGGGGCGGCCTGGGCACCGTACTGTGCGAGCTGGCAGAGGCGGCAAACTGCGGCATAGAGATCGACGAAACGGCGATCCCGGTGCACGAGGATGTGCGTGCCTTTGCCCATATCTTAGGACTGGAGCTGCTGCACATGGGCAACGAGGGCAAGCTGCTGGCTGCCGTACCTGTCCACCAGGCGGATCGAGCGCTGGAGCTGCTGCGCGCCAGTCGCTACGGTGCAGAGGCCGCCGTCATCGGCACCGTAACAGACGGGGAGGGCGTAGTGGCACTGACTCCCATTGGCGGCAAGCGCCGTGTCAGCGTGCTGTACGGCGAAGGTTTGCCCAGAATTTGCTGATTTTGATTTATTAAAGGAGCTTTTTATGATCTTGTACTACACCGGCACCGGCAACAGCCGCTATGCGGCGGAACTGCTGGGCCACCGGCTGAACGACACGGTTCGGGACTGCACCCCCTTTATTCAAGGCGGCACCACACCCCGGTTCCATTCCGTAACGCCATGGGTATTTGTTTGCCCCACCTATGCCTGGCAGATCCCCCATATTTTTGCGGATTTTCTGACCCGATGCCATTTTTCCGGCAGCAGGCAGGCATACTTTGTGATGACCTGTGGCGGCGAAATACACAACGCCCCGGAGACAAACCGGAAGCTTTGCACCCGACTGGGGCTGGAATATATGGGCACGGCAGAGATCGTTATGCCGGAAAATTACATTGCCCTGTTTTCCACCCCCAACTCGGCGGAAGAAGTGAACCACATTCTTGCCGCTGCGGTGCCTGCGCTGGAGCAGACCGCTGCTGCCATAGAAAGCGGCTGTCCGGTAACGGAACCGAAACCCACGGTGTTTGGCAAGTTTATGACCTATATCGTCAACCCGATTTTTTACGCCACCTGCGTTCATGACCGGGCGTTTACGGTGGACGACAGCTGCATCGGCTGCGGCAAGTGTGCCACCCTGTGCCCCATGAACAACATTGAACTGCAAGGCGGCAAGCCTCGGTGGAACGGCCATTGCACCCACTGTATGGCCTGTATCAGCTATTGCCCCAAGGCAGCCATCGCCTACGGCAAAAAAAAAGCCGCACCCGCCGGATCTACACCTGCCCGCCCTATCGGCCGGCAGACCGATAATCACAATTTCCAAATCAACCACCGCAAAACAACAGAATGAAGAATGCTCTTCTTAAGTTGCTTGCTATGTATCTCTCTGTTTTTTCTTTATCCCCTGTCGCTCATGCAGAATATGGCAGAATATGAAAAGACAAATGGCTGATATAAAATGTTCATGGAAAGAAACAAATGATTTACAGCAAATAAAAAATCGCCACCCAAAAAGGTGGCGATTTCTCATTTGCAAAGCGCTTTGCACATATTAGGTGTTTCAATCAATCATAATACTTGTCCAGTTCCGCATCGCAGGCAGGGTATTTTTTGATTTGCGGATGGTCGTAAACCTTGCCGCGAGCCACCACCATATATGGCTGCTCCAGGGCACGAAAGTCTGCCAGCGGATCACTGTTTGCGATGAGCAAGTCGGCGCACTTGCCCACCTCTACGCTGCCGGTCACATCACCAAGGCCCAGAATACGAGCGTTGTTTAATGTGGCGGTATAGAGCGCAAACTCCGGTGTAACGCCCACTTCCTTTTGGAAATAATGCAGCTCCCGCCACATATTGTAATGGGTGGTGTACGGGCAGCCTGTGTCCGTCCCCAGACCCACAGGTACGCCGTCCGCCAACGCCGCCCTGGCGCCCAGGATCATATTGTTATACACCAAATTGGAATTGTACTGCACCGCCTCGGTAATGCCCAGAGTCTCTCTTTGGAACTTGGCCATGGGCAGCGCCGGAGACAGGGTGCACACCAACACCGCGCCGCTTTTATGGAAGGCAGCCAGCTCCGTCTCTGACAAGTAGAGCCATGCTCAATGGAGTCCACACCATTGAGCACCGCTGTGCGTACCCCCCTCCGGGCTTTGCACATGGGCAGCCACCTTCAGACCATAGCTGTGGGCGCGATCGCAGCAAGCCTTGATCATATCCGCCTGCATCATCAGTCGACCCGGCTCGCCTTTCACCTTGGCGTCCATCACGCCGCCGGTGATCATCAACTTAATCAGATCCACATTTTGGCCGTGAAGCTGATCCACCATGCGCACTGCGTCCTCCACCGTCTCTGCCGGGCGGGTTACGGAGCCTACCATATGGCCGTGGGGCACACCGATGGCATAGTTGGCTGCTAAGATGCGCGGACCGTCCAGCTTACCGGCATAGATCCGATCCCGCAGCCGGGTGTCCAAATTATCCAGACCGCCCACCGCGCGCACCGTGGTCACGCCGGACAGCAGGCCCTGCATGGCATAGGCGTGGCACATGCGCAGCACCAGCGCCCGGGACAAACCGGAGGACAAGGCGATTTTGGTTAGTCGATTGGTGTTCATGGGCTTGTTTTGGGGCTTGCCCCCCGCAGGCAAGTGCACATGTAGATTGATTAGACCGGGCATCAAATACTTGCCGGTCAGATCCACCACCCGGTCCCCCTTATTGGGTGTGATCTTGCCGATCTGTACAATTTTGTCATTTTCTATTGCCACATCCGTGCCGGGGCGAGGCGACATCTGCTCCGTACCGTCCAGCAGCGTACAATTTTGAAATATCGTTCGCATAAGGTTCCCCCTCCTTTGTTTTGATATTCTCATTATACCGAACCGACAACCAAAAGGCAACCGACCCTTTGTGGCCCTTTTGTTGCATAAAAAGCAATTTGCCGCTTTTGTCGCGCAAAGAAAAGCGCCGCGTGCTGCATAAAAGCAAAAGCACCTGTGTACCCAGTGATACACAGGTGCAATTATTATCCTGTTATTGCGCCGCTTTGGCGGTCATGGCCTGTTGATAAAAAGCAAGCGCTTTATCAATAGCTGCCGTGCCTGCCGGTTCAAAGGGCTGTAACACGCTGAACACATGGGGCAGCGACTGGTTATACTCCGCCTTGGCGTAGTCCTTGATCTCTGCCTGCACCCCATGGGCTTGCAGCACTTCGTACAATCGATGGGTCTGTTTGTTAGCCAGGGTATCGCCGCTGCTGGTGATCAAATAAGTAGGCGGCAGCGCCCGGGCATAGTCAATGATTTGGTCAAAATCCATGTACGGATAAGTGGCTTTGTCTTTGTAATCCGTGCCCCACATGGGCTTGGTATACAGGCTAAACAGCCCGCCGTCCCGCATAAAGGCCACCGGCGAGGTAAGCAGCAGCGCCGTCAGCTCCATTTGCGGATCCACTGTGTCAAAGGTTTTGCGCAGCTGGGCACTTTGCATCAGCACCGCGCTGTATGCCGCCAACTGCCCGCCGGCAGAGTCGCCGGTAAGCATAATATTTCGCATATCGCAAGGATATTGGCTGCCGTGGTCAGAATCCAGCGCAGCGCCCGGGCCCACATCCTGCAACTGCTGGTTCACCGTCACATCCGGCACCAGTCGGTAGTTAATATTAAAAACCACATACCCCCGATCCGCCAGAGCGGCGCAGTAGTGGTGGTTCAGCCCCTTTTCCGCATACATCCAGCCGCCGCCGTGAATGTCAATGATCACCGGCAGCTTAGCACCGGGCTGTGTATCCGCCGGGTACAGCACATCTAATGTGTGGTACAGATTGCCGTCCTCTATATAGGCCAGGTCGTTCACTTCCGTCACCGTATGCGGATTCTGGGCCGCGTGCTTGGCTTTGTCGCCCCCATCGCAGTAGCGCCACACCATCTGCATAATCTTCACCACCGGATTGCGCAGCAGCCCCTTGCCGCTGCCGTCGGCGTACTCCACGGTGTCCGAGGAGACCATACCGCCAATGTAAATCACATCGTCCGCCGTGTCCTTGCGGGGCAAAGTGCTCAGTTCAATAAACGCAATAGCCACCACAATCACCGCCAGCAAAACGCCGATCACCACAGCCCATACCTTCTTTCTGCTCTTTTTTCCCCTTCGCCGCACCGGTCTGCGCCTGCACAGCCTTTTCCTTTGTTTCCATACCCATTCCCCTAAAATGTCTATCCGCATTATACTCCATCCTGCCAATCCTGTCAATTTGTAGCAATGCTGCCAAAAGTCGAGAACAGCGGTATTTGCAATTTGGCAAGGATTTTGGTATGATGAAAGCAGAAAGCGGTCGATAGACGGGGGGTACGGGAATGAAACCGAAAAAGCAATGGGATCACAAGTGGTACACGGAGGAATTTTTGCAACAACTAAAGGCCACGGCGGCGGTGGAGATGGACGGCGATCTGCCCTACATCACCAAATATGCACCGGACGCCGGTTCGCCAAATGGGATTGACCCGCGGCTGCTGGGCGGACCCATGGGCAAAATGGCGCGGTCCACGGGGCTGGTGCCAAATTTCATTCTGGACCGGGTCAAGATCCCGGTAACGCCGAAGATCTTGGCCGGATTCCGTGCCGGGTGTGACCGTGTTTCCTACGCCAAATGCGTACAGGCAAAGATTGAAGTGCGGGACAGCACCGTACCGGCGGCGGACGGTTATCCCATTCCCATTCGCATGTACAACAGCGCCCAATGTACGCCGGGCAGCCCTTGCCTGTATTTTATCCACGGCGGTGCCTTTGTAGGCGGCACCTTGCGCCCCTATGACGAGGGGTGGAAGCTGTTTGTAGAAAAGTTCCGTATGCCTGTGGTAGCGGTGGATTACCGACTGCTGCCGGAGCATCCATATCCCACGCTGTACGATGATTGCTGCCGCGTACTGGAATGGCTGGGCGGCGACGGTGCCCGGGAGCTGCACATTGACCCAAGGGCCGTTTTTGTGGTAGGTGACAGCGCCGGCGGCAACCTGGCCCAAGGCTGCGCCACCCGCTACAAAGGTACCCACCGGGTGCGGGGGCAGCTGCTGCTCTACCCCACCCTAAACCTGTTTGGCAGCACAGACCGCTACTATCACCCAAAAGAAACAGACTACCACCCGGCGCCGGGACAGCAAAAGCTGGCTATGGGACTGGTGCGGCAAATGGAGCTGCTCTCTCGCTCCGGCAAGTCCTTTTTAGGTATTCCGAAGCCGGATGATCTGTGCAATCCCTACACCTCCGACCCGGCTGGGAACCCGCCCACTTTTCTCTCTGTGGGTGCGCTAGACTACCTGCGCAACGACACGGTGGCTTGGGCCCACAAACTGCACGACGCCGGCGTGCCCACCCGCCTGGTCATGTATAACGGCATGGGACACGGCTTCTTAAACGCCATAGGCGTCTTTCCCCAAGCCGAGGACCTGTTGGACGAAATGGGCGCATTTATCCAGAATGTTTGTAAAAGCCATCAATAGCCGTTGACTGCGAGCTTTATTCGCTTTTCAAAACTCTACGCTGCGCAGGTTGCGCGGCAAGCATCTGTGATCAAGCGGCGCAAACAAGATCCACCTCCACTGCAATCGGGGTGGCTTGAATAAAGTGCCGGTTGGGCGATAAGCATAACGGACACACGCAAAAAACAGCCATCACCATAAAGGTGATGGCTGTTCGTTTGGTAATTATAAAGCAAACAGGGATTATTTCTCTGCGTACTTGTCCTCGCCGTTCCAGGAATACAGCTTGCGGATCTCGGCGCCGACTTTCTCCAGCTGATGGTTGGCTTCCATCTCTCTCTTGGCCTTAAAGTGTGCCCAACCGTTGTTGCTCTCGGTGATGAACTTGGAAGCGAAGGTGCCGTCCTGAATCTCTTCCAGAACCTTCTTCATTTCCTTCTTGGTCTCATCGGTGATCAGACGCTTACCGGTCTCGTAATCGCCGAATTCAGCGGTATTGGAGATGGAGTAACGCATCTTGGCAAAGCCGCCGTTGTAAATCAGGTCAACAATCAGCTTCATCTCATGAATGCACTCAAAGTAAGCATTTCTCGGGTCATAACCGGCAACCAGGGTCTCAAAACCGGCCTTCATCAGAGCGGTTACGCCGCCGCACAGCACAGCCTGCTCACCAAACAGATCGGTCTCGGTCTCGCACTTAAAGGTGGTCTCCAGAATACCGGCACGAGCACCGCCGATACCGGCGCCGTAAGCCAGAGCGATATCCTCACAATGACCGGTAGCGTCCTGATATACAGCCACCAGACAGGGCGTACCCTTGCCCTCTTTGTACTCGGAACGAACGGTGTGACCCGGAGCCTTGGGAGCGATCATAAACACATCTACATCGCTGGGAGGCACGATCTGCTTAAAGTGAATGTTAAAACCGTGGGCGAAAGCCAAAGCCTTGCCGGCGGTCAGGTTCGGTTCAATGTCCTTCTTATAGATGGAAGCCTGCTTCTCATCCGGGGTCAGGATCATGATAATGTCAGCGGCCTTTGCAGCCTCAGCGGTGGTCATAACCTTCAGGCCAACGCTCTCTGCATGCTTCCAGGACTTGGAGCCATCGTACAAACCAACAACTACGTCCACACCGCTCTCTTTCAAGTTCAGCGCATGGGCGTGACCCTGAGAACCAAAGCCGATCACGGCAACGGTCTTGCCCTTCAGGTAATCCAGATTACAATCTTCTTGATGGAAAAGTCTTGCTTCTGCCATTGTAGTTTCCTCCTAAGAAATAAGTTTAATTGAAGTCACAGTGTTGTATGATGTCGCTGTGGTTTCTTAACAATTCACATTATATCCTGTATGATGTCTGTTGTCAATAGGCAATTTAATTTTTTTACAAATGCTCCATGGCGTGGAGAATGTGCAGCCGCATGGCGGTGCGGGCGCCCTCGGCATTGCGCTTCTTAATAAAGTCCATAATCAGCCGATCGTCGTTTAGATTATCAGCGCTTACATCCTTGTCCCGGGTCATGACGATCACGCCTTTTTTGATGGCATTGAAAATCACAGGCATAAACTGCTTCACAAACGCATTGTGTGTGGCATTGGCAATACCTCATGGAACTTTTGCTCCTCTGCCGTGCGGTCCTCGCCGCTTAAAATCTTCTTTTCCACCTGCTCACCGTAGTAGCAAATAGCGTCAATTTCTTCCTGCGTTGCCCGCTGTGCAGCTAAAAAAGCGCAATCCGGTTCAAACATCAGTCGCATCTCGAACAGATCGTCCAAGCCGGAAGCAATATCGCTCAGATCCGCCGAGTCGATCACCGTATTGGCACTGACAAAGGTGCCCTTGCCCCGTCGAATCTCCAACACACCGCTGGTGGTCAAAATTCGAATGGCCTCCCGCAAGGTGGAACGACTAACGCCCAATTCCGCCGCCAGGTCATTCTCATTCGGCAGCTTATCTCCCACCGTAAAGCGGTGCTGGGTCTCGATCATATTCAAAATCTGCTGTGCCGTACTCTCCGGCAGCATTGCTGATCTTGGCATATTCCTCACCTCTGCTCACATCATAACACAAGTTGTATGTAAAAGTCAAGGCGTTGTCTGACATCTTACAATTATAGAACTGATTTTCTGCTGTTCTTTGTTCACCCTGCACGAATTTGCCCTGCGGGGGTTGTAAATTGTGAACAAATGCTATATGATAAGGATATAAATAAGAGAATATATATAATGGAGCGTAAAAAATGAACAAAGCAACCCAATTACGATACAATATGGAATCCCTATGCATCTATCAATTCAAGACAGACCCGGTGATGCACAGTCTGCTGCACCTGCTGCGCAGCATAGAAGACGGTGAGGCTGTGCTGGAGGCGCAAAGTGCCTTTTTTAGCACACTGGCACCTCGAGACACGCTGCGCCGGTATATTTCCAAGTTGATCCTCACCGACGACAATGTATTCAGCAAAGCCGCCGCCGGCGATGCGACAGACCGTCTGCACCCTGCGATCCTGGATGGTGTAAAAAGCGACCTTGCCAAGCTGGAGGCTATTGCCGACCTGACCCCGGAAGATATTCTGCATGCAGTAGAGAATAAGGACCTGCGGGAAGTGCTGGGCACCCTGCCCCGATGGGAGAACGGCGAAGCGCTGCCGCCCCTGAGCCAAAACTGGGCGGAGCAAACGGAAGCACTGGCCTCATTCCATAAAAAGAAACGGCTACGGTCTGTTTGCCAGCTACGCCGCCTTTGAGTGGCGGGATCACGCCCTCTCCCCCCCATCTCCGCCACAGACCCGATCCAGCTGTCCGATCTGAAGAACTATGAATTGCAGCGGAGCCAGGTGGTGGACAATACAGAGAGCTTTGTTTGCGGACTGCCCGCCAACAACGTGCTGCTGTACGGTGACCGGGGCACCGGCAAAAGCTCCACCATTCACGCCATCCTGAATGCATACAAAGAACAGGGTCTGCGCATGATCGAGATCCCCAAAAGCGCGGTGGAGGAATTGTCCTTGATTCGGGAGTACCTGGCGGACAGCCCGATGAAATTTATCATCTATATTGATGACCTAAGCTTTGACAGCCAGGACAACGCTTTTACAGAGCTGAAAGCGGCGCTGGAGGGCGGCCTGTCTGCCTGCCAGCCCAATACGCTGATCTATGCCACCTCCAACCGACGCCACCTAATCAAAGAGAACTTCTCTGACCGGGAGGACGATGTAAACAAAAATGACACCCGCCAGGAACAACTGTCTCTGTCCGATCGGTTTGGGCTGACCATTACCTTTATTAACCCGGACAAAAAGGATTATCTGGACATTGTGGAAAAGATTGCCGCCGATCGTGGCCTGCAAGTGGACGCCCAGCGGCTGGACGCTGCCGCCGAGCAGTGGGCCGTGCGCCGAGGCGGTCGTTCTCCCCGTTGCGCCCGCCAGTTTATCGATCATGTGGAGAGCGCTCTGCGCCGGGGCAAAGAATGGTAAAAATTCGTTCGCAAATTATTAAAAAATTTCATTTTTTGTTTACCGAATTCTAAAATTATGAACAAAAAAAAACCTGCTATGATAGCAGTATCAAAGAAAAGGAGCGAAAACAATGAGCAAAATTCTGGTAGTGGATGATGAATTAAACATCTGCGAATTACTGAAACTATACTTAGAGAATGAGGGCTACACGGTGTTTACCGCCAACGACGGCCAAGCCGCCGTAACCGCCTTCCAGCAGAAGGCACCGGATTTGGTACTGCTGGACATTATGCTGCCCAAGATGGACGGCTGGCAGGTGTGCCGAGAGATCCGCAAGACCTCTTCCGCCCCCATCATCATGCTCACCGCCAAGGGCGAGACCTTTGACAAGGTGCTGGGACTGGAGCTGGGCGCCGACGACTATGTAGTCAAGCCCTTTGACGCCAAAGAGGTGGTGGCCCGGGTGAAAGCCGTGCTGCGCCGCACCCAAGGCAAAAATGGCAACGCCGAGGAAAGCAAGAAAGTGGTCACCTATGACAAGCTGGAGATCAACATTGCCAACTATGAATTGAAAGTCAACGGCGTGCAGATTGACACGCCGCCCAAAGAGCTGGAGCTGATCTACCACTTTGCTTCCAACCCCAACCGCGTCTTTACCCGCGACCAGCTGCTGGACGAAGTATGGGGCTTTGAGTTTTACGGTGACTCCCGCACGGTGGATGTGCATGTGAAGCGCCTGCGTGAAAAGTTAGAGGGCGTCAGTGACAAATGGGAGCTGAAAACCGTTTGGGGCGTCGGCTACAAGTTTGAGACCAAGGAATAAGTAATGGCATTTAAGGATGTACTCGTCGGTAAAAAGCCGGTCAAAAGCAATATCTTTGCCAAATACTTCCTGCTGTTTGCCGCTATCTTTTTGGTCACTCTGACCGTGCTGGGCACCGCTCTGACCCTGATGGTCAACGCCTATTCTCAAAATGAACGCACCAATCTGCTGAAAGAGAATGTGCAAAGCGTATCCGGTACCATCAGCTCCTCGTTGATTATGCAGGACATTAACAGTCGCTACAGCGTGGAAAAAAGAGCTGATGTGCGAATCCCTGTATATTATTTCCAACTCTATCGACGCAGATGTATTCGTCTGCGATGTGGAGGGTAATATTATTCTGTGTAAGGAGCGGGCCTATTCCACCCCTTATTTTGGGAGTTTACCACCTGCGCCCTGCACGACAGCTATTCCATTAGTTCCGCACTGCTGCAACGGGTGTACGAGACCGGCACCGTAACCGGGCGTATTACCGTACGCGGTCAAACCAATTATATTGTAGGCACCACCATCGTTAGCGACGGCGATGTGATCGGCTACACCTTTGCGCAGACCCAAACCGGCGTGCAGTCCCTGGCACTGGCGGTAATCCGCATTTTCCTGCTCAGCGCACTGGCCTGTTTGATGCTGGCCTTCATCTGCATTTGGCACCTGACCAAAAAGATGGTGACCCCTTTGCAGCAAATGAGCGCTGCCGCCAAGCAATTTGCCATCGGCGACTTCTCTTACCGAGTCAAGGTGCGAGGCTGTGATGAGCTGGCGGATCTGGGCATTGCCTTTAACGATATGGCGGACGCACTGGATAAAACAGAAAGTTCCCGCGCCAGCTTTGTGGCCAATGTATCCCACGAATTAAAAACGCCTATGACCTCCATTGCCGGGTTTATCGACGGTATTTTGGACGGCACCATCCCCAAAGAGAAACAAAACTATTACCTGGGACTGGTAAGCACCGAGGTGCGCCGACTGAGCCGCTTAGTGGTGGCCATGCTGAATATGAGCAAGATCGAGTCCGGCGAATTCCAAATGAAGCCCAATAACTATGACATCTCTGACCAAATCATTCGTATTCTTTTGACCTTTGAACAAACGATCGAGAAGAAGAATATAGAGATCATCGGGCTGGAGGACCTGCAGCCCCAGTACATTGTGGCGGACCCGGATATGATCTACCAGGTGATCTACAACCTGTTTGACAACGCAGTGAAGTTTACCAACGAGGACGGCTTTATCAAGGTCACGCTGGAGGATTTGGGCAGCCAAATTCGTGTAAGTATTAAGAACAGCGGCACCGGCATTAAGGCCGAGGAGCTGTCCCGCGGTTTGAGCGCTTCTATAAAGTGGACAAATCCCGCAGCCTGGACGCCAAGGGCGCCGGACTGGGATTATATATCGTAAAAATGATGGTGGAAATGCACTCCGGCAGAATTTATGCCAAGAGTGAAGACGAAAACACCGCGGAATTTGTATTCACCCTACCCAAGGCATTCACCCCCGTCAATAAAAAAAGGAGCAAAAGAAGCATGAGCGACTATGAACAGAACCCGATAAACGGCAGCCAGCCCCCGCAGGGGGACAGCCAACCGAACACCGGCTATACGCCATACCAACAACCGGGCACCTATTACACACCACCCCAACCGGAGCAGTCCCAAACGCCGCCCACCGGCGACAACGGCACCACCTATCACTACGCCTACCACAGCGGCAACCAGCCCGGCGCAGCCTATAACGGCCAGCAGACCGGTGCCGCTGACCATACCGCCCAGGCACAGCCCGCCGGCCAGACTTACGGCACTCCCACAGAGCCGCCGGAACCGGGCAAACCGGAAAAAAAGAAGAACAAAAAGACCATTACCATCGTGGTGAGCGTGCTGGTGGTGTGTGTGGTGATCGCCGTTACCGGCATTGTACTGGCAGCCACCGGCGTACTCTCCGGAGATAAGGAAGAAAAAACAGACGGCACCTCCACCTCTCAGGACAGCGGATCTGACACACAGACCGTCAGCGGCGGCAGCGTGGCAACCAAGGACGACAGCGGCAACCTGACTGTTGCCGGCGTAGCCAAAAAGCCATGGACTCCTGCGTGGGTATTACCGTCTATTCCAAGCAGAATTCCTACAGCAACTTCTACGGCTACGGCTCCAATAGCAGCTCCGACAGCAGTGACAACCAGCAAGCCAGCGGCGAGGGCTCCGGCGTGATTATGAAGGAAGCGAACGGCAAGACCTATATTATGACCTGTGCCCATGTGATCGCCGACGGCAGCAGCTTTAAGGTGACCCTGAATAACGGCAAAGAATACACCGCCACATGGTGGGTGCCGACAGCCAAACGGACATCGGCGTGCTTTCCATTGAAGCCACCGGGCTGCAAGCAGCCACCTTTGCCGACAGCAAAGGCCTGACCGTCGGCGAGCAAGTAGTGGCCATCGGCTGTCCCGGCGGTCTGGAATTCAAAAACAGCGTCACCAGCGGCTATATTTCCGCTTTGGATCGCCCGGTGGAAAGCTCCATCGGCTACGACAACGAGTGTATCCAAACGGACGCTGCCATCAATCCGGGCAACTCCGGCGGCGCGCTGTTTAACATGCAGGGTCAGGTGATCGGCATGAACTCCTCTAAGATCGCCTCCACCGAATACGAGGGTATGGGCTTTGCAGTGCCCAGCTCCACCGCTGTGGATACCGCCAACAGCCTGATTAAAAACGGCTATGTAGCCGGTCGCGCCAAGATCGGCGTCACCTACAACACCATTACCAGCTACAACAACGCTGACGCCATCCTCTCCGCCCTGACAGAAAAAGGCTTTAAGAACGCCAAGGGCACCATGGTAATCAACCAAGTAAGCAGCGACTCTGACCTGGCCGGCAAACAGGTAAAGCAGTACGATATGATCGTAGCCGTCAATGGCAAGACCATGACCTCCACCGATGTGATGACGCAGGTGCTTTCCGATAGCAAGCCCGGCGACACCATCAAGCTGACCATTGCCCGCATTGAAGACAACCAGATCAAAACCTTTAAGGTAGACTGCAAGCTGATTGAAAGCAAAGGCAATTAACCGCGCATAAAAAGGAAGTGCCGACCCGTAACGGTTCGGCACTTTTTTTTGTCATTGATTGCTTACAGCTCGGCGATCACTTCTACCTCGCACAGCACACCCTTGGGCAGGTCCTTAACGGCCACGCAGGAGCGGGCAGGCTTGGCGGTAAAGTAGGTGCCATACACCTCGTTGAACTTGGCAAAATCCGCAATATCTGCCAGGAAACAAACGGTCTTTACTGCCTTATCCAGAGAAGTACCGGCAGCCTCAGCGGCTTTCAGGTTCTCACACACCTGGCGAGTCTGGGCCTCAATGGTGGTGGCCTCCACATTGCCGGTGGCCGGATTAATGGCGATCTGGCCACTGGTAAACAACAAATTGCCGGTTTTCACCGCCTGGCTGTACGGACCGATGGCGCCGGGGGCGTTGTTGGTGCTTACATATTCCATAATCATTCTCCTTTATCTCAGCTGCAGACCTCAAAGCCTGCGCTTGTCAATGCCTGTTTGATAGACTCAATGTGGGCGTTGTCCCGTGTCTCAATCCCCAGTTTTAAGAAACAGTCGGTAATATTCATATCCAAATCCGTGCTGTCATAGTTGACGCTGACCACATTCGCGCCCTGCTCCGCAATAATGGAGGACACGCCGCTAAGCTGGCCCGGCTGGTCGGACAGTGCGATGGTAATGTCCGCCGTGCGGCCGCCCATCTTCAGCCCGCGCTCAATCACACGGGAAAGAATGGTCACATCAATATTGCCGCCGCTGAGCAGGCAGCACACATTCTTGCCCTCAATATCCGGAATTTTGCCGGCCATCACTGCCGCCACCGGCACAGCGCCTGCGCCCTCTGCAATGAGTTTTTGCTGCTCTAAAAGGGTCAGAATCGCCAGGGCAATCTCATCATCGCTGACAGTGACAATGCCGTCCACATACTGCTTAACAAGTTCAAAGGTGTTATTGCCCGGGGTCTTTACAGCGATACCGTCGGCAATGGTCTGCACCTTGCCAAGGGTCTCGATCTGATCGTCCTGCACCGCATTCAGCATAGAAGGTGCACCTTGCGCCTGTACGCCGTAAACACGCACACGGGGATTCATCTGTTTAATGGCAAAGGCCACGCCGCTGATGAGACCACCGCCGCCGATCGGCACCACCACCACATCTACATTCTCCAACTGATTCAGGATCTCCAGACCGATGGTACCTTGACCGGCAATCACATCTTCATCATCAAAGGGATGAATAAAAGTGTAGCCTTTCTCCTCTTTCAGCTCCAGCGCTTTTTTGTAAGCGTCATCATACACGCCCTTGACCAGGCACACCTTGGCGCCATAGCGCTTGGTGGCCTCCACCTTACTGATGGGCGCGCCGTCCGGCAGGCAGATCAGAGACTGAATACCATTCTTGGTAGCAGCCAGCGCCACGCCCTGGGCATGGTTACCGGCGGAGCAGGCAATCACGCCCCGCGCCTTTTCCTCATCGGTCAGCTTGCTGATCTTATAATAGGAGCCCCGGATCTTAAACGAACCGGTGACCTGCAAATTCTCTGTTTTTAAATACACATTTGTACCCGGGTGAATATTGGGCGCCAGGATCATATCCGTCTCACGGATCACCTCACGCAACACCTGAGAGGCCTGATACACTTTATCCAGCGTCAACACAAACATTCCTTCTTTCGACTCTATATATAATATAAGATTTTAATACGCTGCCGGGGTTTTGTCAACACTTTTTATGCCGTCCAGGTCCACCGGCAGTTCCCGGTTGGCAGTTACCGTATCCGGGGTCACCCGGCAGTCCACAGCTCGCACCTCTACACCGGCAGCTCGGGCGTCACGCAGTGCCCGGCAAAACGCCGGATCCGTCTCCCAGTTGGGTCGGAATGCGGTGCACCCGCCCATCTGCACAATAAGAAGCGCCATGGCACGGTAGCCCTGCGCCACCGCCTGCACCAGCTCTCCCATGTGCTTGGTGCCCCGAACAGTGGGTGCGTCCGGGAACACTGCCCACTCTCCCTGCCGCAGGGTCACGCCCTTCACCTCCACAAACAGCCGCTGTCGGTCATTTTCCGCATAAAAATCCAGCCGAGAGGCGCCAAAGCGCACCTCCGGTTGCACCAAGGTAGGCGAAGACAAGATCGCCCCGGCGCGCAGGAGCTCCCCGGCCACCTGATTGGGCGCCGCCGCATCCATATTCACCAGGCCAAAAGGTGTTTCCACCGTCACCAGGTCGTAGGCGGTCTTACGATTTGGGTTGCTGCTCTTTTCCAAATACACCGTAGCGCCGGGCACCAGCAATTCCCGGCAACGGCCGGTGTTCTTCACATGCACCGTCTCTAGCCTACCGTCCACCGTACAGTGGGCAATAAACCGATTGGGCCGCTCCAAAAACACCGCTTTATGAATATCTGAATACTGCATACATAAAGCCTACCCCACCGGCGCCCATTTGTCAATCCCCCGGCAGGTTTCCGCTATTTTCTATTGACTTTGCCGTTCAACTCCTATAAAATGGAAAGTGATATTATATGTTGGAGGACACCCACATGACCAAGATGAAAAAGATCCTTGCTGTGGCTCTGTGCGTACTGCTGCTGGGCAGCGTATTTGCCGGCTGCTCCGGCAAGAAAGCAGAACAGACCACGGAAATTACAGACGAAACCCTGCTGATCGCCTACACGGCAGACAACGCCCCCTTCTTCCAGATAGATGAAAAGGGCAACGCCAGCGGGTTTGAGGCCGACCTGATCGCTAAGATTTTTGACAGCATTAAGGACGACTGCAAAAACTACGCCTATGTGAAGGTGGAGCCGGGCTACCGCCTGGGTGAGGAGACCGCCTATACAGACAAGGACGGCAAGACCTATATTGCCTACATGGCCGTAGGCGGACTGCAAAAGAACGACGGCACCAACAACGAGGATTACAGTTTCACCAACACGGTCATCAGCAACCGAGTGGTGACCTTGGTAAAGAAAGACAGCAAGATTAAAGATTACAGCAATCTGGGCGGCGCCAAGCTGGCTGTGGTGAGCAAGGCAGCGCAGAATGCGCTGGCAGATAACGCCGTGATCGCCGATCGCAGCGCAAAGACCACCACCGTTTACAAGACGGCACAGGCGGCCTTTACCGCTCTGTACCAAGATAAGGCAGACGCTGTGGTCATCGACGAGTTTGACCTGCGCACCTTGGACTTTATCTTAGACGGAAAGAAGCAAGCCTTGTCTGACTGGACAACAGAGCTGAGCGGTCAGTTGGACACGGTGGAATACGCCTTTGCCACCGCCAAGTATGACCGACTGAAGGACGATATCAACGAGGCGCTGCTGGAACTGAAAGACCCCAAGTACAACGACAAAGACGAATTCACCCCCATTGTAGAGCAATACTTTGGCTACAACGCCTCCAACTTCTCATACATCCCTGCAGACAAATAAGCAGCGTACATCACTCACACCTGTGGCCACCCCACAGGTGTTTTCTGTAAGGGAAGCATAAACAGAATTTGGCACCCCTTGTTGCAAGAGGTGACTCCCCGCAGTGCGGGGAGATGTCGCGTAGCGACGAAGGGACGGGCACCGGTTAGGTGCTGGCGTGCTTGCGCAACAAGCTCTGTATAATTGCCCTTGCAATCTAAAAAAACCGCCTGACCTACCGGTCAAGCGGTTTTCCTTTTTATACGCTTATACAGGTATATACTCCACTGCGTCCACCGGCACACCGTCCCGGTAATACACCCGGGGCACCCGGCGGGCAATGCGGCAGGGCAGCTCATAATTGAAGCTGTGCGCCAGACCGGACACCTCCTCCATGCTGAGGGTTTCGTTGCCGTCCGTTCCCACCAAGGTTACCGGCGTACCCACTTGCACACCGGGTATCTCCGTCACGTCCACCATAAACTGGTCCATACACACACGCCCGAGAATCGGCGCGCGCTTGCCGCCAATGAGCACCTGGCCCATGCCGGATAAGCAGCGGGGATAACCGTCTGCATAACCTACCGGAATGGTAGCGACTCGGCGGGGAGATGGAGTGGTGTATGTACCGCCGTAGCTAATCTCCCGTCCCGGCTCCAAGGTCTTTACATGGCTGACCCGAGCCACCCAGCGCAGCACAGGCTGCAAGGGCAACAGGGATTTGTCCACCTCTTCCGAGGGATACAGACCGTACAAAATAATCCCCGCCCGCACCATATTAAAGCTACCGCCCAGGCGCATAATCCCGGCGGAATTGTTCAGGTGTTTAATCGGAATTTTCACCCCACGCTGCTCCAGCAAATCGCAAAACTGCAAGTACCGCTGCCGCTGGGCCTCCGCCTTGACAAAGCTGGTTTCGTCCGCCGTAGCAAAGTGGCTGAAAAGCCCCTCCGGGTAAATCCCCGGCAAATCGCAAATGGCCTTGCAAATATCCGCGCTCTCTTCATTCACCTGGAAGCCGATACGGCTCATACCCGTGTCCAGTGCAAAGTGAAAAGGCACCTGCTTACCCTGGCGCACCGCCTCCGCCGACAGTGCCTTGGCTGCCTCCATGGAGAAGATCGGCAGTCGCACATTTTGTTCTACCGCCCGAGGAAAATCGTCCGGAAATACCGGTCCCAGTACCAAAATAGGCAGGGTTACACCTGCTCGGCGCAGTTCAATGCTTCTTCAATACAAGCCACGCCGTAAAAATCAAAGTTCTCTTCATACCGGCGGCCGATATATGCCGCACCGTGACCGTAAGCATCCGCTTTAATCACACCCAACAGCTTAGTATCCGGCCCGATCTTTTGCCGAATGGCGGCAATATTCGCCTCCAACGCATTTAAGTTAATTTGCGCTTGGGTTCTCTCATACATCTGCAATCACCTCCGCCAAAGGCGCAACGGCAATGCCATTCTCTGCAAAGGCGCTGCGCAGCGCCTGCACAAATTCCAGTGCACGGGCACCGTCGCCGTGAACGCACACCGAGTGCGCCACCACCGGAATATCCTCACCGGTATAAGCCGTCACTTTCTGTTCTTTAACCATACGCACCACCCGGTCAATGGCCGTGGCGGTGTCTGTAATCATGGCGCCGGGTTTGCGCCGATCCCGCAGGCTGCCGTCCGCCTCATAAGCACGGTCGGCAAACACCTCGCAGCCAAAGGACACGCCCTGCTCTTTCGCTGCCTGTTGCAGACAGGAGCCCGCCGGTGCCAGCAGCACCAGCGCCGGGTCAAAATCCCGCACAGCGCGGGTCACCGCCCGCGCCAGTTCCAAATCCTTGCAAGCCATATTGTACAAAGCACCGTGGGGCTTCACATGCTGCAAAGAGAGCGCCGTTTGTCCGGCAAAAGCCGGCAAGCGCGCCGATCTGATACAGCACATCCCCATAGGCCTGGTCCGGGGTCACCGCCAGCTGCCGCTGACCGAACCCCACCAAATCCGGGAACCCGGGGTGGGCGCCTACCGCCACACCCTGCGCCCGGCAGGCTGCCACCGTGGCCCCCATCACAGAGGGGTCACCGGCATGGAAACCGCAAGCCACATTGGCAGAGGACACCAGCGCCAGTACCCGATCATCCGACCCGATGGTGTAGGCGCCAAAGCTCTCGCCCAAATCCGAATTCAAATCCACTTTATACATAAATCAAGCTCCAAAAAATCAATATTTCAGCATGGTATTGGGCACATCGGTAATGAGCATATGCCCCGGTGCGTGGGTAATGGCAAAGGGCACCTTGGCCGCCATCACCGCTGCCTGAGGGGTTACCCCACAAGGCCAAAACACCGGCACCTCGCCCGGTCGAATGGTCACGCTGTCACCGTAATCCGGGCATTGCACATCGGCAATGCCGATGGCTGCCGGGTCGCCGATCTGCACAGGCGCGCCGTGCACGCGGGGCATGGCAGAGGTGACCTGCACGCTGCGCACCACCAAATCATGGGGAATGGGACGCATGGAAACCACCATATTGCCGTGGAATACGCCTGCAGGCTCCAGGGCCAAATTGGTATTGAACATGGGTACATTGCGCCCTTCTTCAATATGCCGCACCGGCACCCCCGCCTGCAAAAGCTCACTTTCAAAGCTAAAGGAACAGCCGATAAGGAAGTACACCAAATCGTCCTGCCAATAGGCGGAAATATCCGTTACTTCTTCCACCAGCTCCCCTGCCCGCCAAATGCGGTACTTGGGAAAGGCGGTACACACATCGTCACCGCGGGCCATGGCGCCCATTTGGCGGCAGCCCGCCTCGCCCACCTCTAAAATGGGGCAAGGTCGGGGATTACGCATACAAAAAAGCAAAAAGTCAAAGGCCTGTGCCTTCGGCAAAATGCAAAGGTTGGCCTGGGCATATCCGGCGCACATGCCGGAGGTCTGGCCCTGTAGCTTGCCTGCGCTGATCAGCGCCCGCACATCCCGAGGCGCCCAATCGCTGTAATCCATTCTATATCCTCCTATGCCGAAAGGCAATATTTTTTACCAAAAAAGCAAATTGTCCAGCCATTTTTCCTGCTGCCGGGCGATCTTCTCTGCCTCTTGCACTGTAATGGGCACAAAACGCACCGCATCCCCCGGCCGTGCCTGCGCCAACAGCGACACATCGCAGCCAATCACCGTAGCGATCTTGGCATAGCCGCCCACCGTTTGGTGATCGCTCATCAGTACAATGGGCTGACCGCTGCCGGGCACCTGCACACTGCCCCGTACAATCCCGTCAGAGCAAATATCCACTCCGCCGTCTGCCGTCAGTGCTGAACCCTCCAGCCGCAGGCCCATACGGTCGCTCTTTGGCGTCACGATATAAGGCTTGCTGTAAAAATCCTTCCGTGCAGCCGGGTCAAATCGGGCTGCCTGAGGGCCGTCAATACACCGCAGCGTAAACGGCGGCGCAAAGGTCACCGGCGGAATATGCCAAGGCGTCGGATCGCCGATAGGCAAACAAAAATCGCCGGTGGTCAGCACATCGCCTGCTTGCAGGGCGCGACCGTCCAGTCCGCCCATTTGAATTTTCAGATCCGTGGAGCGGCTGCCCAACACCACCGGCACATCCATGCCGCCGGACAGTGCTAAATAGCACCGCAAACCGGTGCGGGCAGCGCCCAGTTGCAAACGGTCGCCACTGCGCACCTCATAGGCACGGTAATTTTCAATGGGTTTTCCATTTAATGTGGGGGCAAAGTCGCCCCCTGCCAAAGCAAAATAGCCCTCTCCGACAAACCGGGCAGAAATACCGGTAAGCGTCATCTCCAGTACCGCACAGCCTCGGCAGTTACCCACCAGCCGATTGGCAATCTGCATAGAGTTAAGTCCATCGCCCCGCAGGTGCAAAAGCCCAAGTGTGCCACCCCGGTGCGCCCCAGGTCCTGCACAGTGGTCAAAGCACCGGGGGCGTCGATCATCAGTCGCATACCGGCACCTCCTCCACTTGTACCGTATAAGTGCCCGCTGCCACTGCCCGAGCGATTTTTTCATACTCGGCAGGCGAGATGGGCACAAAATGCACCAAATCCCCTGCCCGGTACAGGATCGGCTCCTGCCGCTGCCGGTCAAATACAGACACCGGTGTGCGCCCCAGCAGCTGCCAGCCGCCGGGAGAAGCCAGCGGGTACACCCCGGTTTGCGCACCGCCGATTCCCACACTGCCCGCAGGAATACAGGTGCGTGGGCTGTCCAGCCGCGGCGTATGCAGCCGAGGGTCCAGCCCCCTAAATAGGCAAAGCCGGGCAAAAAGCCCAGCATATAAATCAAATAATCCGGTGCACTGTGCAGCTCAATCACTTCCTGCGCAGACAGACCGCTGTGGTGGCAAACAAAGTCCAAATCCGGCCCATAGTCGCCGCCGTAACACACCGGCAGCTGAAACACCCGCCGCCGATCCTGCCCGGCCACAGACAGACTGTCCAGCAGTCGCCGCAGTTGCCGCTGCAACGCCTTTGCAGAAATCACCGTGCAGTCATAGCACACGGTCAGATCCGCATAGGCGGGGATCAAGTCTGTAATTCCACGCAGGCCGGCGCTGCCAATGGCTCCTTGCAGGGCAGTGACCCGGCGATTGATTGCCGGGTCGATTCCGTCCCCCAAGTGCACGGTAAGGGCGCCCTCGCCGCACTGTAAAAAGGAATAGTCCATCGATTATTCTCCGTAATAGCCGTCAAAATAGCCCTTGGCAATGGTGTCTGCAAACCAGCCACTGGTCTTTTGCACCACCTTGGGCGGGTAGCTGATCAGCTCTTTCATCAACTTCACCAATGGCAGGTTGATGCTGCGGCCAAAGCCGTCTATGCTGGGAATATTGCGCCCATACATATCCAGAAGCCCGGCTCGCGCCGCCTCCTCCATGGCCCGCTGCTGCACCTCCTCAGACTGGAACAGATCCGCATTGCCCAGCAAATATGCCGTAGCTGCCATCATGGCATTGCAGCCCCAGTCAGAGCAAGTAGCAGTAATCAGGTTATCCGCTGTGCTTTCCACCAAAATACCGCCGCCGCAGGAGCATTCGCACTCACCGTCGTCTGCATGGGGCACATATTTGCGGATATGGTCGCCGATGGCCGCCATACCGATCTCGTTGCCCAAATCACCGATGGAAAGATTGTAAATGCCCCGCGCCTTGCAGGCGTTAAAGAGCACATCGCTCTTGGCCTCCAGCTCCGTTAAGGATTTGCCCACCGCGTTATGGTACGCACCCTTGGCATTGCGCCCGGGTGCCTCATTGGTGATCACCGCCGCCGGAACGCCTTTTGCCAGCAGTGCCTCTGCCTGGGCAGGCGCCTCTCGGTCGTCCTTGGTAAAGGGCACGGCGCACATGGAGAACGGGTATTCCCGCGCCTCCTCTACCGTGTCATACAAATGGAAGCCCAGTACCATGGCCAACCGCCGCACCGCCTCCATACATTCCTCCGGCACCACCAGTACCGGGGTGCAGTCAAAGGCTTTAATCAGAAAGCGCGCCAGCATCATAGAAGACACCATGCCGTCCGTCTCCGGCTGCTTCCAGGGCAACAGTACAAAGCCGGTGATGATATATACCAAATCGCCCGAGTGGATATGCGCCACCAGACCCTTGGCCGCATGCACAGACAGCGGCTCTCCGGCATAGTCCCTAGCCGCCCGGTACAGAATACGACACACACCGTACCCTCGCGGATCCAGGGTCATTAAGCTGTCCAAATTCTCACCGATATTATACAGTGTCAGTTCTTCATTGGTCATTGCAGTTGTCCCCTCTCGTCCGATTTAGCGGGCCGTTGCGTCCATAAAGTCCGCTACCAGAGCGTCCTGCAAATCTTTCAGCATCTGCGGCGCTTTACCGCCCACCGGTTGGCCGTCAATACTCTCTGCTGCCAGGCAGAAGGAACCGGAGGAGGACACGATGACCTCATCCGCCGCCATCATCTCTGCCACAGTAAAGGGCGTTTCATCTACTGCATAGCCCAGCTTCTTGCACATTTTGATCAAATGGGCACGGGCAATACCCGGCAGAATATAATGATCGGTGGGATGGGTCTTAAACACGCCGTCCTGAATAATAGACACATTGGAGTGCGCGCACTCGGTGACAATATCGCCCCGATGGAACACGGACTCATCGCACCCGGCCACCGCCGTGCTGGGGCGGCCATACAAGAGGGCAGCAGATTCAAAGTCTTAATATTGCAATGGAGGAAGCGCGTATCCTCCGTGGTAATCAGATTGATTTTTTTATAAGTATCCTGTACAGAACAGGGGGTCAGCACAATCCACAAATTGGCCGGTACTTTGTCCGGATCCGGATACGCGTGGTTGCGCATCGCGGTGCCACGGGTCACCTGCCAATAGACGAACTGCTCGCCGCAGTCTACCTTTTCCACCATTTCCGTAAGCAGAGCACCCATCTCCGCCTTGGTCTGCGTCAGGCGAATACCCAAAAGTGCCGCACTGTTATAGAAGCGATCCAGATGCTCATCCAGCGCATAAATCACATGATTGCGGCTGTAAGTGGCATCATAGCAACCGTCGCCGAAAAAAGCACACACGATCCAGCATGGGCACCTGCATTTCCTCCAGCGGGCCAAACTTGCCGTTGTAGTAACCTAAATTCTCCATATCCCATATCCTCCTAAAAAAAAGACAATAGGGCACCAAAGCGAAAAAAAAGCTCCGTTGCCCTTATCCAATACTATATCACTTTCCAGCGCAAAAGTAAAGATGCCCGAAAGATAATCAGCACAAGGTGTTTATCCGACTACCGTCCGACACTGAATTCCCCCCGTTGCCGACCAGGATCGTGCCCCTTTTGCAAAAGCCGGATATAGTATATCAGCATTTGTACGCAAAATTTGTCAAACCCTGCGGCAAACCGTCACACCCGGCAGATTTGTATAAAAAATCCACAAATTTCCAATTTTTTTCTCAATTTGGTTGACATTACCAGTCGAATTCTCTATTATTAGAGCTGAAACAGCAGAAAAAAATGCCTGCAATGTCTGCTGCTTTGAAAATGAAAAAAGGACGGAAAAATCATGCTTATTGAAGAACTCGCTCAGGAATATCGAACACAATATAATGTTTTGTGTGCCAAGATGGACGGACTGCGCCCACTGCTTTCCGTCTATGGCGGAGAGGATCTGTACCGCCTGCGCAGAAAGCTGCGCACCTACTACGAAATGGCCTGCGAATGCCGCCACATTGCTACCATACTGGAAAGCTACTACGATGAGGAGGACGGCGTATGACAGATATGATCGAAAACTGCTGCTTTGCCTCCCCGTCCCAAACGGAGCCGGACACCCAAACCATCACCCGCCGTGCCTTACTGACCGTGTTGCCCATGGTGCTGGAACAGGAGCTGAGCCCACGGCAGCGCACCTGCCTGCGTGCTTTTTATGTAGACGGCAAAAGCCAAACGGAAATTGCCCGGAGGCTGGGTCTGTCTCAAGCTACGGTCAGCTACCATATCCATGCAGCAAAGGCGGCAGCCAACCGGCTGCTGCACTACTGCCAAATTGCCGTGGCCAAGGCCAATGACTGCTGGCTGGAAGCAGAGAACAACGGACTCTGATCCCTCTATCTGCACAGACGATACAGCAGCGGCAAGTCTGCGAACGCCCAGGGCGTTACCGCCGCCAACACCTGAAAAGCGCACCTGCACACGGTGCGCCGCAAAAAAGAACAGCGCACCTCAGTTCATCCTATGAGGTGCGCTATATTTTGTGTGTATTTTTATGTATACATTAGAATGGCGATTAGGAAAAAGACGGCATAGAGCACCACCTGATGACCCATATAGACCCACAGGCTGTTGCGCCCCAGCCAGCAGCACCCGGCTGTGGCGGCGGTAAAAAAGGCGCCGGCAGACGGCCATCACGCACATAGGTCCCGGCAAAGGCCCCCAACAGAAATAAAAAGAACCAAGGGATCAAAGCAAAATAGTCGGCGGACCGGAAGCTGCTGTTAAAAAGCCCAAGGGCATCAGCCAGTTGGTACGAAACAGCGCCGCAGGCAAATGCACCAAACCAAAGACCATGGTGTGCTTCGGCTCACTGACCCCATAAGTCAAAAAAGAACAGCAAACCGCAAACAAGCATGCCCAAACGCGGCGAAATCTTCTTTATCACCGGCAGCAGCAGACCGGTGAAGATCATGCAGCAGCCCAGGCAGGAAAGAATACCAAAGTAGATCTTCGCACCGGTCATGCCCATTAAGGGCAACACCCAAACGGTAACCCCAGTGATCACCAAACCGCAGCCCAGCACCACGGCGCCCCGGCGTACCGGATTACGGGACAGGCGGGAGCAAATGCCGGATATCAGAATAAACAGCCCCCAAAAAAGATAGGCTGCACGGTACACAGAGCGTCAAACACTCGATAGCCCCAGGACAGCTGCAACACATCGCCCACATCCAAAAAGGCGTGGTGCACCACCATACAGAGAATGGCAAAGCCCCGCAGCTCGTCCAGCAAATAAATGCGGGGACGGGCAGATTTGGGCTGTTTTTGGCGTTTTTGTCTCACCGGAGCACCTCCTGTTTCAAGGCTTTGGGTTATTTTACCACAAAAGCGGCGGTTTGTACACGCAATTTTTGACACACCGAGGCAAAGAATTGCGCTTTATAATTGTATATGAAATGGAAGTGTGCTATAATACGGTGAAGTCTTAAAAAATACAGAAAACGGCGATCCGCCGAGAGGAGCATGTATATGAAAACCGCTGTGGGCGAAGTGCAGGGCGAGGCCCTGACCCTTGTAAACACCACCAACACTGCCATTGCCGCCGAGTCCGGCTCGCTGCCGGTACTGGGCACCCCTTTATGCTGGCTGATGGAAAAGGCCACCTGCGAGGCGGTGGCAGACCTGCTGGAGAACGATGAGACCACCGTGGGCACAGCCATGAACATTACCCACATCAAGGCCAGTGCCATTGGCGAGGTAATCACCGCCAAGGCTATACTGACAGAGGTGGACGGGCGCAAGCTCACCTTCCATGTAACCGCCCGCAACGACAAAAAATGAGCTGGTGGGCAGTGGCACCGTAGAGCGCTTTGTGGTACTGGCGGAAAAATTCTTAAGAAAGGTCGAGGGAAAATGAGATTTTCTGCGGTAATCTTTGACTTTGACGGTACTCTGTGCGACACCGGCCCGGGCATTATGAACAGCGCCGCCTATGCGCTGGAGGCCTACGGCTTTGAAGTGCCCCGGGAGCCGGGCGCCCTGCGCTGCTTTATCGGGCCGCCACTGCTGGTGACCTTTCAGGAGCAATTCGGCGCAGATGCAGCCACAGCCCAAGCGCTGGTACAAAAATACAGAGAGCGCTACAACGGCGCCATTCTCAACGAGAGCATGCTTTACCGGGGTATTGTGACCTTGCTGGAGAACTTAAAAGCGGCAGGCATACGCATTGGCATCGCCTCCTCCAAGCCCAAGCGCTACATTGACCAGCTGCTGGCACACTTTACCATTGACAAATTCTTTGACGCAGTGTGCGGCGTGGATTTTAACACCGACTGCGAAAGCAAGGCCAGCATTATCGCCCGCTGCCTGCAAGAGCTGGGGTCGCCCCGGAAAAGGCACTGATGGTCGGCGACAAAAGCTACGACATCAACGGCGGCAAGGCCAACGGCTTAAAGACCGTGGGCGTAAACTGGGGCTACGGCAGCAAGTTTGAATTTATTGAAGCCGGCGCCGATTTTCAAGCGGAGAAGCCCATGGACATTGAAGCCATTGCACTGGGCTTTTTTGAACAAACAGAGGAATACGGCGGCATTTATAACGGCCGCATTCTCACCCTGCACTGCGACACGGTGACTATGGTGGACGGCGCGGAGGAAAAGCGGGAGGTTATCGACCACCCGGGCGGCGTGGCCGTAGCCGGACTGACAGAAAACAAAGAACTGCTGCTGGTGCGCCAGTTCCGCTATCCTTACAAAGAGATTTTGCTGGAGATCCCCGCCGGCAAGCTGGAAAAGGGCGAGGATCCCTTTGAAGCAGGCAAGCGGGAGTTCAAAGAGGAATGTGGCGCTACGGCAGACAGCTACTTCTCCCTGGGAGAGGTGTACCCCTCCCCCGGTTACTGCGGCGAGATTATTCACCTGTACGGCGCTGCCGGGCTGCACTTTGGGCAGCAGCATTTAGATGAGGGCGAGTACCTGGATGTGGTGCGCATGCCTCTGGACGAAGCGGTGCGCCGGGTAATGACCGGTGAGATCAAAGACGCCAAAACCGCCATCGCCATTCTGAAATTAAAGGAACGAATCAATCCATGATCTATTTAGACAACGCAGCTACCACCCGACCCTGCCCGGCCTGTGTGGCGGCCGTGGGCAGCATGCTCACCGACCACTTTGCCAATCCCTCCAGCCTGCACGGTCCGGGGATTGACGCCATGAAAGAGATCATCGCCGCCCGCAGCGCATTGGCAGACGCTCTGGGGGTGGAGCGAGACACGCTGACTTTCACCTCCGGCGGCACAGAGGCCAACAACCTGGCTCTGTTCGGTACAGCCTATGCTAACCGGCGGCGGGGCAAGCGCATTGTGACCACTGCCATAGAGCACGAGAGCATTATACAAACCGCCGACCAGTTGGAGGCAGAGGGCTTTGAGGTCATTCGCCTGCAACCGGACAAAACCGGCAATATTACAAAACAGCAGATTGAAAGCGCCATCACCCCGGACACCATTCTGGTCTCCGTCATGCGCATCAACAACGAAGTTGGCAGCATTCTGCCGGTGGAGTGCATTCGCCGGGCGGTACAAAAGGCCGGCGCACCGGCGCTGATCCATACCGACTGTGTGCAGACCTTTGGCAAGGTGCCCCTGCGGCCGGATAAGTTAGGGGTAGACCTGATGACCGTCACCGCCCACAAGGTCCACGGTCCCAAGGGGGTAGGCGCTCTGTATGTGCGCAAGGGCGTGCGTATTCTGCCCCGCACTTTTGGCGGCGAGCAGGAGAAAAAATTGCGTCCGGGTACGGAGGCAGCGCCCCTGATCGCCGGGTTTGGCGCTGCGGTATCGGCACTGCCGGATCTGCGTGCGCAGAACGCCGCGGTCAAAGAACTGAACGCTTATACGAAGGAACGGCTGGCGGAGATTCCCGGTCTGACCTTTAACAGCGGCGACCAGGCCTCGCCCTATATCATCAATATTTGCGTGCCCACCTTTATGCGCAGCCAGACCATTATTCAGGAACTGTCCGCCAACTACGGCATTTGCGTCAGCAGCGGCTCCGCCTGCGCCAAGGGCAAGCGCTCCCATGTGCTCACCGCCATGGGGCTGCCGGAGCAGGTGATTGACAAATCCATTCGCCTGAGCTTTAGCGGCCAAAGCACGCAGGCAGAAGCAGACGCCTTTGTAGACGCGCTGCGCGACCTGGTAAAAAACACCCAAAGGAGTAACCTATGCGAGAGATCGTACTGATTAAAAACGGCGAATTGGCACTAAAGGGACTGAACCGCAGTTCCTTTGAAGATGTGCTCATTAAGAATATGCGTCGCCACCTGGCGCCCTTGGGCACCTTCCAGTTTACCAAGAGTCAAAGCACCATTATGGTGGAGCCGGAGGACCCGGACACGGACCTGGACGACACGGTAGACGCGCTCACCCGCGTGTTCGGCATTGCCGCCCTGTCCCGGGCCGCCGTGTGTGAAAAGGATATAGAGGACATTGCAGCCACGGCACTGGAATACCTAAAGGAGCCGCTGGAGGACGCCAAATCCTTTAAGGTAGAGGCCAAGCGCAGCGACAAAAAATTCCCCATGAAATCGCCGGAGATCTGCCGAGAGATGGGCGGTCGTATTCTGCGCCGCTTTCATCATCTCAAGTAGATGTACATAACCCGGACATTACCGTTACCGTAGAGGTAAGGGACCGCTACGCCTTTGTGCGGGGCAACAACCTGCACGGCGCAGGGGGTATGCCCACCGGCACCGGCGGCCGCGCGGCGGTACTCATCAGCGGCGGTATTGACTCTCCGGTGGCCTCTTATATGATGGCCAAGCGGGGAATCGAATTGGTAGCCGTGCACTTTGCCTCGCCCCCCGTACACCAGCGAGCTGGCAGAAATGAAAGTGATGGAGCTGCTGAAGAAAGTAGCCCGGTACAGCGGCTGGATCACCACCTTTGTGGTGCCGTTTACGGAAATTCAGGAGCAGATTCGGGACAAGTGCCCGGAGGAATACTTTACCATTATCATGCGCCGCGTGATGATGATGATCAGCGCCCGCATTGCGGGGAGTCAAAACTGCCACGCCCTGATTACCGGCGAATCCGTAGGGCAGGTAGCCAGCCAGACCATGTACGCCCTGGCGTGCACGGACTGCGCAGCGGATATGCCGGTGTTCCGTCCCTGTATCGGTATGGACAAGGACGAGATCATCGCCATCTCCCGCAAGATCGACACCTTTGAGACCTCTATTGAGCCCTACGAGGACTGTTGCACCGTCTTTACTCCCAAGCACCCGAAAACCAAGCCCCGGCTGGATGATGTGCTGAAAGCTGAAGCAAATATGGAGAATTTGGACGAAATGATGGACCGGGCCGTGGCCGGCGTAAAGAAAGTTGTGATCAAATAATGGAGCCGCGCAAGGATCCCAACGAGGAGATTGACCGCATTTTAGCCGACTTTCAGCAAAGCCGTACCCGGCGGCAAACAGAAGAGTCGACAGAGCCGCCTGTTCCGGCAAAAGAAGGAAAAGCACCGTCAAATAAAGATAAGCCCTCCAAAGAAGCAAAGCCGCCAAAAAAGGAAAAAGCGCCCCGCCGCCCGCTGAGCAAAAAGCAAAAGCGGGGGCTGTGGATCGCCTTGGTGTGCCTGGCAGTGGCTCTACGGCAAGGATCGGCAGATTGCCGGTTTTCTGACCTACGGCAGCAGCGGCGAGATCACCGTATCCAAGACCAAAATGAGAGCCAGGCGTACCTGGATAACAACAGCGACTTTTTGCACTTTGGGTTTAACACCGTAATCTATGGCAGCCCGCAGCAGCTGACTGGGCTGGAAGCCGCCTATGGCAGTGCCGCCGCCTGCAACAACAGCGGCACCACCCTCACCTATTCCCCTGTTTGAGACCGGGCAGTGGCATCCGGAGGCGCCCTGTGAGCAACGGCAAGCAAACCTCCCGCCAAAACCGGAAAAAACAGATTACGCCCGACAAAATAAAAACCAGCAACCGCCCCGACGGAATTTGCGTTTCGTCGGGGGAAATTTTTTGGTGGCCGCTTCGGCGAAGTTTAGATTTTCACATCAGCATAGATGTAGTGGTCGGACATGGCGTCCATCGCCCCATCTGAGAGAATCCCGTAGCATCGCACCTTGGCGGTGCCGGTCAAAAAAAATGTGGTCGTAGGTAGGGGCAGCGGCTTTTTTGTTGTTGCCGCTTTTGGCCTTGGCGGCCAAGGCTTTGGTGTCCTGCATCTTTTTTGCCAGGCGGCTGTAAATCTCCGGCGCATCATACACCGGGTCGTACCCGCCGCCGTCCATGGCGTTAAAGTCACCGCAGGCAAATACCGGGCACTTATACTGTGCCGTCAGGGATTTGGCAAGTGCCGCGGCCTGGTCTGCCTGGCTTTCCATCACCGCCCGCTCCGCCTTTTCCTCTCCGCTGCGGATCAGGTCCAGATGGGTGGAAGATACAATATATTTTTCACCGGACTGATTGTTCTGGAACAGTCCCCACACAATGCGGCGCAAGCGCGCATCATCCCCCCGGTCATAGGCCACATCGCCTTGCTCCAGCAGGGTTACCCGATCGCTGTCATACAGCAGACCGGTCATGCGTACCAGCGCACCGGTACGCACCGGGTACAGCAGCTTATAACTGCCCTGGTTCTGCATCAAACAACAGTACCACTGGTCGCTCATCTCCTGCACTGCCACCACATCCGGCCGATAGGTGTCCAGCACCTGCAAAAACATTTTGGCCCGCTTGTGCGCGTCCGTGCCGCCCCAGCTCTCATAATGCACCAGCAAATTGGCACTCATAATGCGGGCGGATGTATCCTTGGCACGCTTGGCATTCGCCTTGCCGATGCTCTCCTGGAACTCCTCGCTAACCATATAATCCGACAGATCACCTCGGCTGCGAATCACCGCCGGCACGGCAATAGCCGTACTCACTGCTGCCACCAGAACCAGCGACAGCAGGGCGCAAAAAAAGCGCCGCAAAAACTTTCTCATAATCTTCCTCCGCAGTATGTTCTCCATACCTATTATACACAAGCCGGCGTTCCATTTCCACCCTACGGCAAAAATAAAAAAGTATTGACTATTTTACTTAGGCGTTGTATATTTGTTATACTTATTATAGAAAGAAAAAACGGCGAGAATCGCCAAGTGGAGAATAACGATGATGGAAGAAACAAAAAAGAGTAAGCCCCTGCGCCTGCTGACGGTGCTGCTGTCTGTGGCGGCCGTAGCTGCCATGTTGTGGTGCGCGCCGTACTTTAAGGACGATTGGGCCTGGGGCAGCCAGGTGGGACTGGATCGACTGCAAAGCCACTTCACAGGTTACAACGGCCGGTATCTGGGCAATCTGCTGGTCATGGTCCTCACCCGCTCCCTGCCGGTGAAAATCATTTTGATGACCGCCGGGGTTCTGGCGCTGCCGTTGCTGGTCAGCCGCTTGGCCAACAAAAAGCTGTTTTTATTGTTCCCTCTGAGCCTACTGGGTGTAGCGGTAATGCCCGCCGATCTGTTCCGCCAAACGGTGGTGTGGGCCAGCGGTTTTTCCAACTATATGCCGCCGGTGCTGCTCACCCTGTGCTATCTGCTGCTGGTATGGGATCTGTGGGATGACACAGCACCGGTACAAAGCAAATGGTCGCCGCTCTGTGCCTTGCTCATCGGCGGGTGCGGTGCGCTGTTTATGGAGCATGTGACCCTATACAACCTGGCGCTGGCAGTGGCGGTGCTGATCTTTTCCAAGGTCAAGCACAACAAGACCTATGCCACCCACTGGTGTTTCCTGGCCGGCGCTGTCATCGGTGCCGGAATTATGTTTACCAACAGCGCCTATGGCTTTATTTCTTCCGGCAAAGACCAATTCACCTATCGCTCCATGGCGGTAGGCGGCACCGTACAGCGGTATTTTGACACCATCGGCGGCAATATCATTCGTATTTCCAACTACCTGACCGAGTGCAACGCTCTGATGAATGTGCTGCTGGCTGCGCTGTTTTGCATTGTGCTGCACCGCCTGTTTAAGAAGGGCGGCGTCACCAAGGGGCGCCGAGTGTGGCTCACCGTCAGTGCAGGAATATTGGTCGCCTATGCTGCTTATAGCTGCGTGCTTACCGTATGGGCCAAGATCGCAGGCAACAATAACGCCCGGGATGCCATCGACCCTGCATGGCGCTTTGCCTTTACACTGTTGTTTTCCATTGCACTACTGCTGTGCATTCTCTTAGGCATCCAAAGCCGTCGCCGGAAGGGACAGATGCTCTTTGCGCTGGTCAGCGTGTATGTGTTCTGCACGCCACTGTTTATCGTAACCCCCCTGACCGCTCGCTGCTTTCTCCCCTGTTATGCCATGTTTATGCTGCTGGCAGCGCTGCTGTTTGACCTGATCTATCGAGATACTGCTGACCAGACAAAGGCCACCCGCACCGCAGGCACCGTATTTGCCGCCTGTCTGATTGCGCTGGGCGTGTTCTATGCCACCGTCTTTGTGCAAATCAAGGATTATTCCGTCGGTCGAGAGGCCTATGTGCAGGCACAGATTGACCGGGGCGAAAAAAAGATTTACCTGCCCATGTACCCGGCCTATACCGGCGATTATATTCGAGGCAGCACCCCCAAGGACGGCTCTGTTTGGGAGGAGCGGTACAAAATGTTCTACCACATTGACCCGGACATTGACCTGGTCACCGTCGGTCCCAACACGCCCCAAGCCAAAGCAGTCCTGGCACAAGAGTAATGGACTTACCTGTACGCAGACACCCGCGCTTGCCATCGCACGACTACACAGACGGCTGGTACTTTATCACCATTTGCACCGATGGGCGTAAAAATCTTTTAAGCACCATCGTAGGGCGGGGGCTTGCTCCCGCCGAAACGGTATTGACCCGCTATGGCAAAATTGCAGAAGAAGAATTAACAGCTTTACCTAACCGATACACGGGATTGCAGATCGACCATTATGTGATCATGCCAAATCACATTCACCTGCTTTTTTCACTTACAAACGGCGGGAGCAAGCCCCCGCCCTACGGTATCAAGTATTCTTTGCACATATAAATCTCTGACAACACGCCGGTGCAAAATAGCAGGCTACCGTGCGACAAAGCTGTTTCAAACTTCCTTTTACGACCACATTATTCGTGACGAGACGGATTATTTAAGCAAGGCCGCCTATATTACGGAAAATCCGGAAAAATGGCTGGAGGATCCTTACCACAACACATAAAAAAAACGCATCCTGTAATTAGGATGCGTTTTTGTTTTGCTATTTGCATACAGCGCAGAAGTTATACATTGATCTCCACATCTACGCCCAGCAGGTCTTTTTTCCTTAGCCAGAATGGGGCTCACCACTTCGTTTAAGAAGTCGGCGGTCTGCTCCGGAGCACGGCCCACAAAGTTCTCCGGCTTCAGAATGGCCAAAATTTCCTCCTTGGTGGTCATAAAGGCCGGATCCGCAGCAATGCGATCCACCAGATCGTTCTTGCCGCCCTCAACCTTCACCACCGCACCGGCGGCCATGGAGTGCTGGCGAATTTTCTCGTGCAGCTCCTGACGGTCTCCGCCCTTCTTCACCGCGTCCATCATAATGTTTTCCGTAGCCATAAACGGCAGTTCGCTCATCAGGCGGGCGTGGATCACCTTGGGATACACCACCAACCCGGAGGTCACATTGATATACAGGTCCAAAATCCCGTCCGTAGCCAGGAATGCCTCGGCCACGCTGACCCGCTTGTTGGCGGAGTCGTCCAATGTGCGCTCAAACCACTGGGCAGAGGCTGTCCATGCCGGGTTCAAAGCGTCGATCATCACATAGCGGGACAGAGAAGCGATCCGCTCACTGCGCATAGGATTGCGCTTATAAGCCATGGCGGAGGAACCGATCTGGTTCTTCTCAAAGGGCTCCTCAATCTCTTTCAGATTTTGCAGCAGCCGCAGGTCGTTGGAAAACTTGCAGCAGCTCTGAGCAATCAGCCCCAGGCAGTTGCACACAATGGTGTCCAGCTTGCGGGCATAGGTTTGGCCGCTGACCGGGAAGCAGGCCTTGAAGCCCATCTTCTCTGCGATCTTACGATCCAGTGCCTTGCACTTCTCGTGGTCGCCGTCAAACAGCTCCAGGAAACTGGCCTGGGTGCCGGTAGTGCCCTTGGAGCCCAGCAGCATCAAGGTGTCCAGCACATGGCACACCTCTTCATAATCCATGACCAGATCCATCAGCCACAAAGTGGCACGCTTGCCCACGGTGGTGGGCTGGGCGGGCTGGAAGTGGGTAAAGGCCAGGCAGGGCATATCCTTATACTGGTCGGCAAACTTGGCCACACTGGCAATGGCATTCACCAGCTTTTTCTTGATCAGCAGCAGGGCCTCCCGCATGGTGATCACATCTGTATTATCGCCCACATAGCAAGAGGTGGCGCCCAGGTGGATAATGGGCTTAGCCGTGGGGCACTGCACCCCATAGGCGTATACATGGCTCATTACATCATGGCGCACCTGCTTCTCCCGTTCCCGAGCCACATCGTAGTTAATGTCCTCGGCGTGCGCTTTCAACTCGTCGATCTGTGCCTGAGTCACATTCAGCCCCAGCTCGTGCTCCGCTTCTGCCAGAGCGATCCACAGCTTCCGCCAGGTTTTGAACTTAAAATCCGGGGAGTAGATATACTGCATTTCCTTGCTGGCATAGCGCGCGTTAAAGGGAGAATTATAAGTATCTGTCTGCATTAGTCCAGCCCTACTCTCTTCATCATCTCTTTGTATGCATCCTCAACGCCGCCCAGGTCCCGACGGAAGCGGTCCTTGTCCAGCTTCTCATGGGTCTTAATGTCCCAAAACGGCAGGTGTCCGGGCTAATCTCGTCTGCCAGCACGATCTGGCCGTCTGCGGTCTTGCCGAACTCCAGCTTAAAGTCAATCAGTTCCACGCCGATGGAGGCAAAGTATTCTTTCAGCACATCGTTCACCTTAAAGGCCATGGCCTTAATGGTGTCCACATCCGCCTGGGTGGCAAAGCCGCAGCTGACCGCGTGATAGCCGTTGATCAGCGGATCGCCCAGGTCGTCATCCTTATAAGAGAACTCAATAGACGGCTGGGTAAAGTCCATGCCCTCTTCCAGTCCCAGGCGCTTGCAGATGGAGCCGGCAGCCCGGTTGCGGATAATCACTTCCAACGGTACGATGGTCACTTTCTTCACAGCGGTCTCCCGATCGGAAAGCTCCTCCACAAAGTGGGTGGGCACGCCGTGCTTCTCTAAAAGCTGCATTAAGTAGTTGGACATTTTGTTGTTCACAACGCCTTTACCTACGATGGTGCCCTTCTTCAGGCCGTTAAAGGCGGTGGCATCGTCCTTGTAGTCCACGATCACAATGGTGGGGTCCTCAGTAGCCCATACCTTCTTGGCCTTGCCTTCATAAAGCTGTTCTGTCTTATTCATAACGCATTCTCCTCTGCAAAAAGATTGGTAAATTAAAGGGTGTGTATTCTTATTTGTTCTGGGCAAAGTAAGCCTTGATCCGCTCCACGGCCTCTACGGTCTTGTCCGCATTGCCGAAAGCAGTGAGCCGGAAAAAGCCCTCACCGGAGGGACCGAAGCCGGAACCGGGGGTGCCCACCACATGGGTCTTGTCCAGCAGCAGATCAAAGAACTCCCAGCTGGTCATGCCTTCCGGCACCTTCAGCCACACATACGGGGGAGTTCTGCGCCGTAGCAGGTAAACCCGGCAGCCTGCATACCCTCAAAGATCACCTTGGCGTTCTTCTGATAATAGGCCAGGGTTTCCTTGATCTCCTTTTGCCCCTGCTCCGCGTAAACCGCTTCGGCCGCCCGCTGAGTAATGTAGCTAACGCCGTTAAACTTGGTGGCCTGGCGGCGTGCCCACATGGGGTTCAGGCTCTTGCCCTCAAACACACAGGCCTTGGGCACCACGGTATAACCGCAGCGCACGCCGGTAAAGCCGGCAGTCTTGGAGAAAGAACGCAGCTCAATGGCGCACTTCTCGGCGCCCTCAATCTCATAAATGGAATGGGGCACATCGTCCTCTACAATAAAGGCTTCATAGGCACTGTCAAAGATAATCAAAGCGTCATTGGCCAGCGCATAGTCTACCCACTTTTTCAGCTGTGCTTTGGTGGCGCACATACCGGTGGGGTTGTTGGGGAAGCACAGGTAGATCACATCCGGAGTCTCCTTCGGCAGATCAGGCATAAAGCCGTTCTCCTCTGTGCAGGGCATATAGATAAAGTTGCTGTAAAAGCCGTCGGCGTTCTTGTCGCCGCTACGGCCATCCATGGTGTTGGCGTCCACATACACCGGGTACACCGGGTCACACACAGCGATCTTGTTGTCTACGCTGAACAGGTCGCCGATATTGCCGCAGTCTGACTTGGCGCCGTCGGACAAAAAGATCTCGTCTTTCTCAATATTGACCCCACGGGCAGCGTAATCGTGCTGCTGAATGGCGTCCAGGATAAATTCGTAACCGTGCTCCGGCGGATAGCCGCGGAAAGTGGCCTCGTTGGCCATCTCATCCACCGCCTTGTGCATGGCGTCGATCACACTGGGCACCAGCGGACGGGTCACATCGCCGATGGACAGACGGATAATATCTGCCTCCGGGTGCGCCTCCTGGTACTCCCGCTGCTTTCTGGCTACCGTTGAAAACAGATAAGAGCTTTCAATCTTAAAAAAGTTTTGGTTGATCTTCATTATTCTAAAAACCTCCTGTGTTTTATAGATCTATCTTGCCGCTAAAGACGGTGGTGGCCGGGCCGGTCATCCTGACGCTGTCCTCGGCCTTGCCGCTCCAGCTGATCTGCAAGTCGCCGCCCAGCAGATGAACCGTCACCCGGTGGTCTACATAACCGCCCAGAATCGCCGCCACGGCGGTGGCGCAGGCGCCGGTGCCGCAGGCCAGAGTCTCCCCGGATCCACGCTCCCACACCCGCATTTCAATGTTCTGCCGGTTCTGTACAAAGGCAAACTCTGTGTTGGTCCGATCCGGGAAGCAGGGATGGTGCTCAAACAGCGGTCCTACCTGCTCCAGCGGGAACTCCCGGGGCGAGCGGTCAATAAACACCACTGCGTGGGGGTTGCCCATGGAGACACAAGTCATTTTATACACTATGTCGTGTACGGTAATCGGTACATCCACCGGCGGTTTGCAGTCCGTCACCACCGGAATGGCCGCCGGATCTAAAATCGGCGCGCCCATATCCACACTGGCGCCCACGGCCACGCCGTCCTGCACCTGAATGTCAATGGTCTTAACCGCACCCATGGACGCAATGGTCACGGTGGTCTTGTCCGTCAGCTTGTGGTCGTACACATATTTTGCCACGCAGCGAATCCCGTTGCCGCACATAGCGCCCCGGGAGCCGTCCGCATTGTACATCACCATTTCAAAATCGGCGTTCTGCCCCTTCTCAATGAGAATGATGCCGTCGCCGCCGATGCCGAAGTGCCGGTCGGAGAGCCGCACCGCCAGCTGAGAAGCCAGATCCCGGTTCATGGGCTGCCGGGTGCAGTCAAAGTAAATATAGTCGTTGCCGCAGCCGTGCATCTTGGTAAATTCCATCAGAAAGCCGTCCTTTCGTTAGCGAAAATCGTTGATGATCTTTTGCGCCAGGTCCGTAATCTTCAGCCCGGTGCGCATACTCTCCTTTTGAGAAAACGGTGGGCCTGCAACTCCGTCATATCCTGGTGTTCATCAGCACCAGCTTGGCATTAGAGATCAAATCCTCATCCGCCTCCTTACGGCGGGTAAAGCTGCTTTTGCTGGAGACCAGCACCGCCACCGTTTGCAAAAACTCCTGCCGATCCAAGGGGCAGGGTCAGGGTGATCAGGTTGCCCATATATTCTGTTTTGCCGTTCTTTGACAGGGCCACCACATCAAAGTCCGCAGGCAACTGCTCTGCCAAAGTACCGGCACCCATATCCCGCAGCAAAGAGGCACAGATGATCACGCCGGCGTCTTTCTCACCGGCAGCGCCCAACGCGCTGGAACCCAGAGCACAAATATGCGACACCCGGAACCCCTCGCCAACCAGCAAGGCACGCAGGCGCAGTGCCACCTCTTTGTTCGGGTACGCAATAATGATGTCCTTCATCTTCCGCTCCCGTTCCCCATTAGATAAAAGTTATTATACCATATAAATACGCCTGGGTTCAATACAAAATGTGCACAGTTGCGCCCTGTGGGGACAAAAATTTTTGTCTATTCTTTACAGTCTGAAAGATTTGTAACAATATACACAAAAATGCGACAAATTTTACAAATTCTTGTAACAAACTATACGAAAATCCCTTGATTGACCGGTGCCAATGTGTTAAAATGAGAATGACTACAACCGAACCGAAAAGGGAGATGATAGAATGGAACAACTTAAAGAAGAATATCAGCTGCCGGTCTACCTCTTCCACGAGGGCAAAAACTATGAAGCATACCGTTTCTTCGGTGTTCATAAAATAAAAAAAGGCACCTACGCTTTTCGCGTGTGGGCGCCCCACGCCGTGGGTGTGGCTGTGGCCGGTGACTTTAACGATTGGTCCGAAACAGCCAACCCCATGACCCCCATTGCACCGGAGATCTGGGAAGCGGTGGTGGACGGTGTTTCCAAGTATGACTGCTACAAATACGCCATTCAAACGACGGACGGTCGCCTGCTGATGAAAGCGACCGCCTCCAAGGTCTATGACCTGCCCAGCTACAAGTGGACGGACAGCGACTGGTTTGCCCGGCAAAAAGAAGTCTCAGTGCTGGACAAACCGGTGAATATTTATGAAATTCACTTTGGCTCCTGGAAGCAGCACGAGGACGGCACATTTCTTACCTACCGGGAAATGGCAGACACGCTGGTACCCTATGTAAAGGATATGGGCTATACCCATATTGAGATGATGCCCATTATGGAGTATCCCTTCGACGGCTCCTGGGGCTACCAGGCCACCGGATACTTTGCCACCACCTCACGCTATGGGGTACCGGAGGACTTAATGTACTTTATGGACACCTGTCACAAGGCGGGGATCGGCGTAATCCTGGACTGGGTGCCCGCCCACTTTCCCAAGGACGCGCACGGGCTGTACGCATTTGATGGGGAATGCACCTACGAGTACAGCGACCTGAAAAAAGGCGAGCACAAGGAATGGGGCACCCGGGTCTTTGACTACGGCAAAAATGAAGTGCGTTCTTTTCTCATCAGCTCTGCCATGTACTGGGCCGATCTGTTCCACTTTGACGGTATTCGGGTGGACGCAGTGGCCAGCATGCTGTACCTGGATTACGGCAGAGAGCCGGGAGAATGGACCCCCAATAAGGACGGCGGCAACGAGAATTACGAGGCGGTGGACTTCTTCCGCCAGCTGAACAGTGCAGTGCTCACCCGCCACCCGTCCATGATGATGATCGCCGAGGAGTCCACGGCTTGGCCCATGATCACCATGCCCCCGGATGTAGGCGGCCTGGGCTTTAACTTTAAGTGGAATATGGGCTGGATGAACGATATGCTCCGGTATATGAGCCTGGATCCGCTGTTCCGCAAAGGCAACCACGACTGCATTACCTTTAGCTTTTTCTACGCTTTTAGCGAAAACTTTGTGCTGCCCATCAGCCACGACGAGGTGGTGCACGGCAAGTGCTCCCTAATCGGCAAAATGCCCGGCGAATACGACGATAAATTCAGCAGTATGCGTCTGTTTTTTGCCTATATGATGGCCCACCCGGGCAAGAAGCTGCTGTTTATGGGCAGCGAATTCGGCCAATTCAAGGAATGGGCGTACAAAGAGGGACTGGACTGGCTGCTGCTGGATTACGAAAAGCACCGCCAGCTGCAAGCCTTCTCTAAGGAACTGAACCACTTTTATACCGCTCACCCGGCGCTGTGGCAGATTGATTACAGCTGGGAGGGATTCCAGTGGATCAGCTCCGACGACAACAGCAACTCGGTGATCGCCTTCCGCCGCATAGACCGAGACGGCAAGGATCTGATCACGGTATTTAACTTCACCCCCAACGATCACGAGGACTACCGCATCGGTGTGCCGGAAAAGGGCACTTATAAAGTGGTCATGGACACGGCGCTGAAAAAAATACGGCGGCACCAAACCCCGGCTGTGCGGCACCTACAAAACGAAAAAAAAATACCTATGCACAATATGGAGCAAAGCATCAGCCTGAAACTCAGCGGACTGTCTGCCTTGTATCTTGAAAAAATAAAGTAAGGAGAACCACTATGGCACACAAAACAAATATTGTTGCAATGCTGCTGGCCGGCGGCCAGGGCAGCAGACTGGGCGTGCTCACCAAAAACATTGCCAAGCCTGCCGTACCCTACGGCGGCAACTACCGCATCATCGACTTTCCGCTATCCAACTGCGTCAACAGCGGTATTTACACCGTTGGCGTGCTGACCCAATATCAGCCGCTGGAATTGAACGACTATTTGGGCAACGGTCAGCCCTGGGATCTGGACCGCCAAAACGGCGGCGTACATATTCTCTCCCCTTATGAGGCCATCGGCGGCGCCGAGTGGTATAAGGGCACGGCCAACGCCATTTACCAAAACATCAATTTTATTGAGAAGTACGACCCGGAATATGTAGTGGTGCTCTCCGGCGACCACATCTACAAGATGAACTACGCCAAGATGATCGACTTCCACAAAAAGCACAATGCGGACTGTACCATCGCTGTGCTGGAGGTGCCGTGGGAGGAGGCCTCCCGTTTTGGTATTCTGGCTACCGACGAGGACGACCGTATTTACGAATTTGCTGAGAAGCCGGCCCAGCCCAAGAGCAACAAAGCCTCTATGGGCGTGTATGTATTCAGCTGGAGCAAGCTGCGCCAGTACCTGGAGCTGGACGAGGCAGACCCCAACTCTGCCAACGACTTTGGCAAGAATGTGATTCCCGCCATGCTGAACGCCGGCGAGCGGCTGTTTGCCTATCCCTTCTCCGGCTACTGGAAAGATGTGGGCACCATTGACAGCCTGTGGGAGGCCAACCTGGATATTATCAATCCCAATGTAGATCTGGATCTGTCCGACAAAAGCTGGCGCATTTACAGCCGCAACCCCATGGCGCCGCCCCACTATATCGGTAAAAGCGCGGTGGTGGAGAACAGCTCCATCAGCGAGGGCTGCGAGATTGAGGGCAACGTGGATTACAGTGTAATCTCCTCCAATGTGACCATTGAGGCCGGTGCCGATGTGCGTTACAGCGTGGTGATGCCCGGCGCACATATTAAAAAGGGTGCCAAGGTGTATTATTCCATCGTGGCCGAGAACGCGGTCATTCAGGCGGACGCCAAGGTCGGCGAAATTCCCGAGCAACTGCAAAACCCGGCAGACTGGGGCATTGCCGTTATCGGTGCCGGCGCTACCGTCACCGGCAAGAGGGACATTGCACCCGGTGAAATGATCAAAAGCGGCGAGGAGGTATAAGCATGAACGGAAAATCTGTACTGGGCATTATCTTTGCCAATATTCATGAGGAGGCGCTGGATACCCTAACGGCACAGCGCACCATGGGCTCCGTGCCCTTCTGCTCCCGCTACCGGCTCATTGACTTTCCCCTGTCCAACATGGTGGAGAGCGGCATTACCAAGATCGGCGTGATCACCAATGCCAACTTTCGCTCTCTGATGGATCATGTAGGCACCGGCAAGCCCTGGGACCTGAGCCGCAAGAACGACGGACTGTATCTGCTGCCACCGTTCTCCGTTAACTCCGCTACCATGTGGGGGAACCGAATTGACGCCATTTTCGGCAACATTCAGTTCCTGAACCAGTCCAACCAGGACTATGTGCTGATGAGCGACTGCAACCAAGTGCTGAATATGGACTACGAAAAGCTGTTTGACGCCCACGAGCAAAGCGGCGCCGATGTGACCATTGTCGGCGTGCACGGTGAAATGCCCACGCATGTTGGCTCTGTTTTGGTGTTTGACCAGGTGGCAGAGGACGGCCGCATTACCGGCATGAGCCTGTGCCCGGAGGGCCGGGGCGAAGTCTTTTACAGCTGCAACATCGTGCTGATGCAAAAAGCGCTGTTTGAGTCTTTGGTCACTGCCGCCCACAGCAAAAACGAAATTTCTTTCCAGCGCAATGTGCTGCTGAAGAATGTAGATCACTTAAAAAATCCACGCTTACGACGCCAGCGACTGCTTTGTGGGCACCATTCAGTCCCTGCAAAGCTATTACGACATCTCCATGCGGGTGCTGGAGAAGGAGAGCCGCCGCCGTCTGTTCAATCCGAACAAGCCCATTTCTACCAAGGAGCGGGACGATATGCCCTCCCTGTACGGCCCGGATTCCGCCACCAAGAACTCTTTGGTGGCCGACGGCTGCATCATTGACGGCACGGTAGAGAACTGCATTATCTTTAAGGGCGTCAAGATCGGCAAGGGTGCCGTGGTCAAGGACTCCATCCTGATGCAGGACACGGTAATCGGCGACAGCGCTAAGGTCAACTGCGTGATCGCAGACAAAGATGTATCCATTAAGCACTCGGTAGAGCTGAGCGGCGCGCCCAACTTCCCGGTGTACCTGAGCAAAAAAACCAGAATTTAAGGAGGCATATATTATGAAAGTTCTTTTTGTTGCCTCGGAGGCACTGCCGTTTATGGCCTCCGGTGGGCTGGGCGATGTGGCCGGCTCGCTGCCCGCCGCCCTGCGCAAGCGGCTGATCGGCTGCCGGGTCGTTATGCCCCTGTATGACAGCATTCCTCAGGAGCTGAGGACCAAATGCAGTTCATCACCTCCATCTCCGTGCCGGTGGCCTGGCGCCGCCAGTATTGCGGTATTTTTGAGGCCAAGCACAACGGCGTGATCTACTATCTGCTGGATAACCAGTATTACTTTAAGCGGGACGGTATTTACGGCCATTATGACGATGCAGAGCGCTTTGCGTTCTTTGCCCGTGCGGTACTGGAGATCATTCCCGCCATTGACTGGAAGCCGGACATTATTCACTGCAACGACTGGCAAAGCGCCTTAACGCCCCTGTATTACAGCTGCTATTATGCCAACCGAATGGGGTATGAAAACATTAAAACCGTATTCACCATTCACAACATTCAGTACCAGGGCAAGTACGGCGACGAGCTGCTGGAGGATGTGCTGGGCATCGCCCCGGAAGACAACAATCTCATTCTCTACGACGGACTGGTGAACTTTATGAAGGCGGGCATTGAATGCGCCAATAAAGTAACCACCGTGTCCCCCACCTACGCCAAAGAAATCCTGGATCCCTGGTACAGTTACGGGCTGGATCCCATTTTGAATCAACGCAGCTGGAAGCTGTGCGGCATCTTAAACGGTATTGACACCGAGCTGTACAACCCGGAGACGGATAAAATGATCTGGGCCAATTACAGCAGTGCAGACTTTGCCAACAAGGCCAAGAATAAAGAAGAACTGCAAAAGAAAATGGGCTTGGCCGTGCGGCCGGATGTGCCTGTTATCGGTATCGTTACCCGCCTGGTAGGGCACAAGGGCGTGGACCTGATGCAGGCAGTGCTGGAAAAGAGCCTGTGGGAGCGGGATGTGCAGTATGTGATACTGGGCAGCGGCGAGTGGCAGTATGAGAGCTTCTTCCGTGAGTTGCACGACAAGTACCCGGACAAAGTGGGCCTGACCTTGGGCTTTGTGCCGGATCTGGCACACAAAATCTACGCCGGTGCGGATATGTTCTTAATGCCCAGCAAAAGCGAGCCCTGCGGCTTGTCCCAGATGGTGGCGCTGCGTTACGGCACAATCCCCATCGTGCGCGAGACCGGCGGCCTCAAAGACTCTATCACCGACAGCGGTGACGGCGAGGGCAACGGCTTTACCTTTAAGACCTATGACGCCTATGATATGCTGGGCGCCATCTACCGGGCAGTGGAAGTCTATAACCAACCCAAGGACTGGAAGGTGCTGGTACAGCGGGCGCTGGACTGCGATATGAGTTGGGGCAAGTCTGCCAACGAGTATATCCGTATGTACCGCTCTTTGCTGAAAGACTAAACACAGACAAATAAAAAACGAACACCGCACGGTGTTCGTTTTTATTTGCCTTATTTTGTTTATTTTGTTTATTTTGTTTTAACAAAGGGATTAAAATGCTTGCTGCGAATAAACAACGGCACGTATTCAATCACTAAGTTTGAATTTTCCAGGCCGTACCATTTGTCCGGCGAGCCTGCCATTTTTCTGATCTTGTACTTTAAGCGCACAGCCAGCTTTTGCAAATGGGATATGTCGCTTTCCGGCGCCAGGGTTTTACGAATGTGATAGAACCGAAAGCTACCGGTGGTTGCGTTTTTGTAAATCGAATATTTCCGCACCTGTTGCGGCAGAGCGCCGGTGGCCACCAGATCTGAAATAATCTGACGCAGATACACATTGACGCGCTGGGGCACCTTAAAGCCTAACCGAATGGTGACAAAAAACACATAGTCGGTGCCGTAAGATTCCACCGTATAGTCTGAGGTGAACGGCTCATCCGTCACCTGAATGTGAATAAACCAGTAAGCGGAGGCACGCTTCGGTCCCTTATCTAAGATGGAATATAGAATATCCCGATCCATATACTCCGGATCACTTTTGTTGGTAATATAGACCAAATTCTCACAAATTTGCGGCACAGACGCATCCTGGCGCAAAGCCTGAAGTATTGGCAAGTACTGCCGCATCTTCAACGGCACGCCCTGCATACGCTCCACCTGCGTGCCCAAGTACCAAGACAACATAACAACAAACACGCCGCAATCAGCACGGCAAAATAGCCGCCCTTGAAGAACTTGGTTAAACTGGAGACAAAGAAGAACAGCTCTATAAATGCAAACACCAAACCGATAACCACAGCGGCAATCCGGCGTTTCTTTCTCTTAAACAAATAAACCGTCAGCAAAAATGTGGTCATCAACATGGTCACGGTAATGGACAAACCGTAGGCTGCTTCCATATGCGCCGCCGTCCGAAACAGCAAGACCACCGCGCAGCAACCCACCCACATAACGGAATTTACAAGCGGAATATACAACTGCCCTTTTGTTTGAGACGGATATGTAATTTGCATATGCGGCATCAGATCCAAGCGAATCGCCTCTGAAACCAGCGAAAACGAGCCGGTAATCAACGCCTGCGAAGCAATAATGGCAGCAACGGTACTCAAAATATGGGATTCAGCGCCTGCAAAATATACAAGTTACCGCTGATATGCGCCACGCCGGTTATGCCTAAAAACAGAAACCAAACCAACATAATCGGCCCGAATGCTTTGCCCAGCAAACTGGTACCGGCTTTTTGGCAGGCAAACAAAACAGAAATAATAATCAATGTAATCAAGATGACACGATTTTGGTCATTATTCAGCAGTTGGTCAAAAACAGAAATGCTGTGCAAGCCCTCAATGGCCGTCGTAATGGTAACGGCCGGCGTGAGCACACCGTCTGCCAGCAGCGCCGCACCGCCTAACATGGCCGGAATGACTAAGTACTTACCATAGTTCTTGACCAAGCTGTAAAGTGCAAAAATACCGCCCTCACCGTTATTATCCGCCTTCATGGCAACAACCACATACTTCACGGTGGTAATCAGGGTTACTGTCCAAATAATCAAGGATAACGACCCGATGATAAATGCACGGTTCACCGTTTGCAAACCGCCGTTATTTTCGATAATGGACTTCAGCACATACATAGGCGATGTGCCGATATCGCCATACACAACCCCGATGGTTACCAGCAGCATGGCCGGTGTAACCACTCGCTTTTTCAACGTCTTTTCTTTCATAAGATACACGCTTTCTGCTTCTTAATGCTCACTTTTTATTTACATCCACTTTTTGCGCTTAAAGACGGCTACAAGCACGCCAACCACAAGCGCAGAAAGCACAATCACACTGATATATCCATATTTCCAGGTCAACTCCGGTATATTGCGAAAATTCATTCCGTACCAGCCCACGATCACCGTAAGCGGCAGAAACACTGCTGTCAACACGGTAAACAGCTTCATAGTCTCGTTCAGCTTTAAGTCCAGATAGGCCTGGTAAGCATCTCGCAAATGAACGATACTGTCTCGCAGCAGGTCCACATTCTCCCGCAGACGCACAGCCTTGTCCGTAAAGATCTTAAAGTACCGCAGATCCTCCCGCTCAAAGATCTCGTTCTCGTTCTCCTCAGCGCCTCGCCGATGTCGATTAGCTGCTCATAGTAGTTGCGCAAGACGGACAGTTCCTTTTTCTTATGCAGCAACTCCATGTTGAAGTCCGAACCGGCCTTATCCTGAAGCACATACTCCTCCATCCGGTTGATCTCAAATTCCGTGTCCTCCAGCGCCTTATTGTCACCGGACACCAAACTTTCCAAGAACGCATAGATCAGCTTTTCCAGCGTAATATTGGCACAACTGAACCGGTGAAGCGCGCTGATAAATTTGTTGCGGGTGGAGCAGTCCGCGTCGTTAATATCCACCAGCAGCAAAAATTCTTTTTTTAACATAAAAGGCCAGGCAATCCTCCCGGGCACGGGCATTGGCCGCGTCCGTAATCTTTAAGGTGCCAAAGCTGTAATCGTCGTACACCTCAATATTGGAGCGAAAATAGCGGTTCTCCTCCTTGCACTGCTGTACAGTAGAGGGACTAAAGCCGAACTTCTCATAATGGGTGTCCAGCTCCGCCAAGGTAATGTATGCCGCACACACCAAATTGGGGTCTCGATCCTGCGGCTCAATGGTGGTCAGTTCGTCGCTGTATTGGTAAAACACTTGCCGTACCTCCCGATTTCCTGCTTTGTACCTATAAGTATATCCACTTTTGCCCAGCAGTCAAGTCAAATAAAGCATTTATGCCAAAATGCCGTAAAGCAGCATTTGGATGAACCGATCGTAACGATGCAAAAGTTCTTGCCGCTCCCGCTCCATTCCGGCCGTATCGCCTTCAGCTTTCAAATCCACCACCCGGTGCATATACTTGATCAGCAAGTGATTATACATGACCCGCATGGTGCTGTAAAGCTCCTCATCAGACACATTCACCCTTTCATGGGCTGTATGAATGATCTCCAGCGTCTTATCCTTCATACATGCATTAAAACGATGCCTTTGTTCCGTTAGTCGGCTACGCAATGCTTCGTTGGTCAAATGCAGGCAATACCAAATCAGAGACAGCGCTTCCGGGTACCAAAAATCAATGCGTTCCTTGTAATACACATGCAAATTGGCAGCAATACCCTGCTCCGGATCCGGCGAAAATGCACATATACCAGCAACCAGTCGATCCACAATGCGTTGCACACAAGCCACAAGCAAATCGTCCTTGGAAGCGTAATAATGGTACAGCTTGCCCTTGGAAATACCATTCTCCCGACACAGCTGGTTCAGATTGGCATTGTCCGGTCCCTGTCGGGCAAAGCTGCGAATCGCCGCTTCTTCAATACATTCTCGACTGCGTCGATTTTTTTCTTCCTGTTTCATAGAGTGTCCATTCCTTCATATATTGCATCTCTTCAAGGCGGTCCGCTCTCCCACCGCAAAACCCAAAGCACATATCCTATTATACTGCGTCACAGGATAACGGCTAATTATTTATAGCATATTTCGTATCTTTTGTCCACTTTTTGCCTCTCCGCGATCCCTTTGCCTACAACATACAGGCTGCGCTTTTTCATAAGGAAGGTTAAAAACCATCTTTCCCTTCGGCGCCATTTGCGGAGGTTCCGGTTCGTTTTCCCTGCCAACGCCGCACCCTTGTTGGCGCCGGGAGCGGTACACTCCAATTCATTAGGCAGAGAGGAAACCACCTCCAACCCCTGGCCTTCCAGCACAGACCGCACCCAATCCGCTTGCTCCGGGTTCAGATCATAAACGGCAATACTCTCTGCGCCTTTGTCCGCTTTATCCAGCAGGTTCTCCTCCCGGTGCGCCTTGGCCATATACTGCTCCAAAACCGCATGGGGCAAACTATCACTGTTGTAATAAGGTAGACGGGCTTCTTCCAAATACATACCGCCGTCCCAATACACATTATAATACAGCGGCTGTGGCGCCAAGGTTTGCAAAATGCGCTGCACTGCCTTTGGTGGGATCAGCTGCTGGCAGATATGGGCGTCGTTCTTCCGGTCATACACCGCTGCGCCGTTGGAGTAGATCACATAGTCTACAAAAGGCACCTGCGCCGTTACATGGTCAATAAAATCCAAGGTGCGACCGGTGGCAATCGCCAGGCACACGCCCCGGTCGTGGGCCGCCTGTAACGCCGCCACCGTGCGGGGACTGACGGTCAGGTGGTCACCGGACATTAAGGTGCCGTCTAAGTCTGTGGCAATCAGTTTGATGGACATAAACACGCCTCCGTTCTTCAAATACCGGGCATATTATAGCAAATTCTTGCCCTATGCGCAACGCAAAGCCGGGAAATCCGCAATTTTAGTTGACGAAACAAAGAAATTGTGCTTTAATTAGAGTTTGACAACCGCTGCAAACGCCACGCAGCACCTTTTTCCAACAGATGGAGGGATTCGGTTATGAAACGATGGGGCACCATACTCTGCCTTTGTTTGCTGCCCATACTGCTGTTCTCTGCCTGCGCAGAGGCCACGGCACAAGTTGATTTTGTTGCCAACAAAGATGTTAAAAAGATCTTTGACGATGTGCACACCGTAGGCTACATTTTGGACGATATTCGCAAGGTGGATTTCTACAAAGAAATGCAGCCCAACGACAGCTACACCAAAAAACAGGTAAAAAGCACGAAGCTGGACACCACCGTAACCAAATATTACAGAAACGAGGACCTGGTGTACGCCGCATACGCAAAAGGCGGCAAGCAGATGACCGAGTTCCACCTGCGCTCCACCCACTCCAACGACCTGACCGTCACCTATACGGACGCGGATGGCAAGCGCACCGGCGTGTCCATTCTCTGTGAGGACGATAAGGGCAGCTACCGTGTTACCTTTGACCAAGGGCTGAACACCCAATCACCCTACGGTGCCGACCGCTTTACCATTTGGATCTCGCCGGAGGCGGACAATGCCACCTTTAACAGCGAATGTACCTACGAGGCGGTCTACGCCGACGGCAAGCTCACCTGCACCCTGGTCAGCGCCAACTACTACACAAAAAAGGCGGGTTCAAGCACTTTACCCACACCACGGACAAAAACGGCGTAACCCAGGAAAGCAGCCAGCCGATTTACAACAAATCCGACGCGAACGAGGCTATGATCGGCGACAGCGTAGACATTCTGCGCCATGTGGAAAAATGGGACGGCGTAGAGACTGCCCAGGTGCGTATGGGCACCCACGCCTTCAGCTACACAGAAAAAAAGGACATCACCTATTGGTACATTGACAGCCAAGTGCGCTTTCTCTTTAGAGATAAGAAAAAGGCCGCTGCTTTTAACGCCCGCTACGGCGGCGATGGGGTCAAGACCTTAAAGCACACGGACGCCCCTTTACGCGGTGAACTTCTCCCGGTGTAATTTACAGATCGCCTCCGACTGTACCTTCCCCGGCGACCAGAACCTGGGCGAATTTGCAGTGACGGACTTTAAGAACAATCCATACTACAATGTAACCTTTGACGCAGACGGCGTGCTCACCTCTTTTCAAAAAGTAAAATAACCCAATCGACTCCCCTTGTGTATGCAAGGGGAGTTATTGCGTTAAAAAGGCATTTAAGCGCGGGCGGATACTATCCGCCCCTACGATAAAGCCTTTTACACAAGGGAGACAAAAAAAAGCAAATCGTAGGGCGGGGGCTTGCTCCCGCCGCAATTCTGTTTTTCCCCGGTAGGGGCGGCAACCTGCCGCCCGCCAAATTCCTCCGCGTTTGCCTGCGGCAAATCAACACAACTTGGCTCCCCTTATTTTTTAAGGGGAGCTGGCGCTTGCGCGACTGAGGGGATAAAAGCATAAGTAAATCCGCCCACTTTGCATACCCACGATGTAGGGTACGATGCCGCATCACCCCGTTGACGACCGCACAATTTGTCAAAAGAATATACAACCGGTAAAACCATGTATGCACCCGAGTATTCAAAAGTTGCGAAAGTATTAAATTTAAGCCCCATCCTTGTAATTACAACGGGGATATAGTATAATATTTCTGCTATAACACCTGACCCTGCGTCAGATAGAAACGGTGTACAAGTGAAGATTTTAACCATCGGCGATGTAGTCGCCCGGCAAGGCTGTGACTGCCTGCGCCAGATACTGCCCGGCTTAAAGCGAGAGCTGGGTGCCAAATTAACCATTGTAAACGGTGAGAACTCCGCCGTGGGCAACGGCATACTGCCCGGCAGCGCCCAGTTTATTTTTGACAGCGGCGCCGATGTGATTACCCTGGGCAACCACGGCCTGCGCCGGCGGGAGATCTACCCGATGCTGGAAGAGAACGAGTTTTTGCTCCGCCCGGCCAACTACCACCCCTCGGCCCCCGGCCGGGGCAGCGTACTGCTGGATATGGGTGCCGTTCAAGTGGGGATCATCAGCCTGCTAGGTGCCGCCTTTATGGAGCCCATTGCCAACCCTTTTGACGCGGCGGACCGGGAGGTACACCGCCTGAAAGAAGCGGGAGCGCATATCATTCTCATTGACTTCCATGCCGAGGCCACCGCAGAAAAGCGCGCCCTTGGCTACTATTTAGACGGCCGTGTGTCTGCCCTTTTCGGCACCCACACCCATGTGCAGACGGCAGACGAACAGGTGCTGCCCGGCGGCACCGGCTACATTACGGACCTGGGCATGACCGGGCCCCAGCACAGTGTGCTGGGGGTCAGCCCCCAGGCAGCCATTGAAAAAAAATGCGCACCGGCCTGCCTGTGCGCTTTACCAACCCGGACGGACCTTTGCGTGCTGGAGGGCTGCCTGTTTGATATTGACGAAAAAACCGGCAAGACCCGCAGCTGCACGCGCATTAGAGGTAACCATGGGCAAGAGGAGTTTTGCTCTTTTGCTGGCGCTGGTGCTGACCGCCACCCTCTTCTCGGCGTGCACCAAAGGCACCACCGGCCAAACAGAGACCACCGCAAAGGCACAAACCACCTTTGCTACGGACAATGACAATTTCAAATTAAGCTACACCCAATCGGACAGCCTGGATCCTTTTGCCGCCAAGACCCAAAACAATCAGGTGCTGGCGGACTTGGTGTTTGAGAGTCTGTTTGACCTGGACGGCAGCTATACCGCCCAGCCCAACCTGGCCACCGGCTATGAATTTACAAACAGCACCACCCTCAAAGTGATCGTGCCCAGCGGTCTGACTTTCTCGGACAAGTCGGCGCTCACTGTCGCAGACGTGGTATACAGCTTTGAGCAGGCCAAGAACTCCCCCGCCTACGGCAGCGCTTTGCAAGGGATTCGCTCCGCCACGGCAGAGGACAACAACACCGTGGTGTTTACCCTGCGCCACCCCTCCCCTTACGGGCAAAATCTGCTGACCTTCCCCATTGCCAAGGCAAATGCCAAAGGCAAGTATCCCATCGGCAGCGGGCGCTACCGCTACAAATCCACCCAGGACGGTCCGGTGCTGGCAGCCAACGTGACCGCCGACTTTAACCCCCACATCACCACCATTCACCTGGTGAACATTGCGGCGGCAGACTCCATTGACAATGCTGTGAATATCGGCAACATCACCTATGCCTATCGGGATCTGTCCGAGAACAGCGCGAAGCGCATGACTGCCACCAAAAAGCAGATTAACCAAAACAACTTGGTGTACATCGGCTTTAACAACCGATCCGGTGCCTTTGCAAACGCCCATTTGCGCAAGGCCGTGAGCCTGGCGGTGGACCGCAACGCGCTGGCTAAGAGCGCCTATGCCGGCTACGCCACCGCTGCCCGCAGCGTATATAACCCCGCCTTCGGATTGGCAGCCAGTACCCGCCTGTTTGCAGAAGCAGCAGACGCGGCCGCCGCCAAACAGCAGATCGCTCTGTCCAAAGTCAGCGACAGTGCCTTAAAGATCACGCTGCTGGTCAATCAGAACGACAACCGGCTGGCCGCCGCCAATCAGATCAAAACGGCGTTGGAAGCGGCAGGCTTTACCGTACAACTGCAAGTGAGCAAATTCAGCGACTATAAGGCGCGGATTAAAAATTTAAACTATGACCCTATATCGGCGAGGTCAAGCTGCAAAACGATATGTGCCTTTACCCCTTCTTCAGTACCGACGGCGCTGCCCGCTACGGCATCAGCCAAGACAAAGGGCAGTACGGCCGCCCTGTACCGGGACTACACCGCCGGCAAAACGGAACTGGGCAAATTTATGCTCTCGTTTAGCGAGGAAATGCCATTTTCCCCCCTGTTGTACCGCAAGGGGATGATCTGCTACCCAAGTCCCTGAGAGGCGATATTCAGGGGCAGTACGGCAACTTCTTTGCCAATATAGAAGACTGGTATTTTGGATAAAAACGCCCCGGCGTTTGCAATAAATCACGGAGGATATATTGATGATTAAATTTGAAAATCCCAACGGATACATTGAGATCACCAACGCCTATTTCGCCACCCTTGTCGGGCGTGCCGCCCAGTCCTGCTTTGGCGTGACCGGTATGGTTAACGGCAGCGCTTACGAGTCCATCGTCAGCGCCATTAAGAGCAAGGCCACCGGCGAAAAATTCAACCAAGGCGTGTACGTCAAGAGCGTGGACGGTCAGTTGCAGATTGAACTGCACATCTCCGTCTCTTACGGTGTCAACATCACTGCCATTGTGGACAGCATCATCAACAAGGTGCGCTACACGGTGGAAGAAGCCACAGACCTGAAGGTCAACACCGTCAATGTGTATGTGGATGCACTGAACTAACCTTAGAATGGGAGAACATCACATGATGATAACAGGACTTATGTTCCGGGACGGGGTCATCTCCGGCTCAAACAACATTGCCAACAACCGCCAGGCCGTAGACGCACTAAACATTTTTCCCGTGCCGGACGGCGACACCGGCACCAATATGAGTATGACGATCGGCGCTGCCGCCAAGGAAATGGCAGTGCTGCCGGAAAACTGCACGGTGGAGGAAGCCGCCTCCCGCTGCGCCTCTGCCCTGCTGCGCGGCGCTCGAGGCAACTCCGGCGTCATTCTTTCGCTGATCTTTCGCGGATTTGACCGCCAGGTGCGGGTGCTGCAAACCAAAACCATTCCCCAGGGGATCAGCGCCATGCTGGTGTTTGACGAAACCCAGTCTGCCGACGACAATCAGATGGCCATGATGGACGCCGCCGCCCATGTGGAGACCGGTTCTGTCACCTTTGCCGCCAGAGACAGCGAGCTGGACGGCCGCCCCATTAAACAGGGCGAAATTATGGGTATGTGTGGCAGCAAGATCAAATTCCTGGGCGATGACATTGTGGACATTGCCTTTAAGACCGTTGACAAGAAGCGACATTGTGGACATGCCCTTAAGACCCTTGAGTGCATTGCCGACCTGCAAAGCGGCTATCCCATGAACCGACTGCTGCAAGGGGATGTGGGCAGCGGCAAAACCGCCGTGGCTGCCGCTCTGCTGGACACGATGGTGCAAAACGGCTACCAGTGCGCCCTGATGGCACCCACGGAGATTTTGGCCACCCAGCACTATGCCACACTGCAAAAAATTCTTTGCAGGCACAAACACCCGCCTATGCCTGCTCACCGGCGCCTGCACCGCCAAGGAGAAGCGACAAATGAAGGCAGATCTGCTGGAGGGCAATATACACATTGCGG